>OJHK01000130.1_pt1 | contig 64878 bp, 44 predicted proteins | sample 1595161 | NCBI WGS metagenome assembly OJHK01 (sample SAMN05416842, study PRJEB24817) | seawater metagenome | isolation source: Sea water | place: Canada:Atlantic | collected 2013-07 | reverse complement strand
ATGTAGAGAGGTCTCGTGGGCTCGGAGATGTGTATAAGAGACAGGATTTCTTTACTAGGCTTTGAAATGACTGGCGCAAAGTATTTGTTGTACAATGCATAGCCCAATGGATTGTTTTCTTGAAATCCTTGAGGTGTTTTTGAATTGTCATTCCATTCTGGAGATAAGGAGGCATTTTCCCAAAATTCACTGAAGTCCCACATAGCAAATGTGATTAAATACTGGTATTCCTTTAACATTACAGCGGCGCCTTCAGGGTCGTTAATGTCTCCATATCCAGGAGAAAAAGTGCCATTATCATAGGCCTCTTTCATTGCTTTGAAAAGTTCATTATTTTCCAAATAACCTCTATCCTCCCACTCCATATCTAAGGCCAATTCTGAACCAGTTACACCACCTCTTACCCCAAAACGGTGCAAGGTGTGTAAAATATGCTCTAAAATTTCATTTATATCATTGTCTCCAGTAAGTGGACTGTCTCCGTGACTGCTGTTTTTATACCAAACCATGTCGTCTAACTTTAATCCATCCGAAAAAGGCTCATATTGAGGCCATTCTGTCAAACTATTTGGATCCATAAGAAAATTAGGAGAATAACTATCCCCCCCACCATAAGCAATTCTCTGACCTGTTTGAATACCTTCATGCCAACCTGAAACACCAGCAAGCGTTTTTAACATGTTTTCTTGATCCTCTTTATTAATACCCGCTCCCTCTTTATCTAATAAAAGCTTATACACTTGAGCGGTTTTGTAAATCCAAGTATCTGGCACAGCCTCTTGACCCCCAACAGCACCTGCTGCAATTAGTTTAACTCCATACACTTCTAGGTAATTTCCAAAAAAGAATTTAGAAGCATCCATTTCAATAATGTCACCACTGTTGTAGTAATTTGCGGTAACAATCACCTGAAACAATGCTTTTATGGTGGTGTTACTATTTATGGTAAGGCTAATTGAGTTGGTAGTCTCAGAACTACCTTCCCATCCTGTAAATTCATATCCTTCACTTGGCGTAGCTGTAACCGTCACTGTACTGCCTGTCTCGTATTCTCCACTAATATTATTAACTGTTCCTCCTTCTCCTGCAGTCACACTTAAAGTGTACTTCACCACCGGTGTTGGTGTTACAGGTTTGCTAATGGGTGTTGGTTCGGGAACGCTAACAGAATCTGCACTCTCTGAACTACACGAAATAAAAAAGGATACAATAAATATGGTAATAAAATTTTTCATGATTTTAGAATAAATTTAAAAAAAACCCTCCATTACAGAGGGTTCGATTTGGAAGTAGAAAAGGTTTTATTTCATTCATTTAATTAACTAAACTTTCAATGAAATTTCTCTTGAACAATAATATAAACAATACAATATTGTGAAAAATGATGTGATCTCTTTTCTCGTTTTGCGAATGTTTTTATATGATTTGTGAATCTAATCTTTAAAGGTTTTATAAGCTCAAATGAAAAATGTATATTTAAATTCGCTAATTCATTTTACCGAAAAAATTATACCTAAAATGTTATACGCCTTATTGTTGGTCTCCATTAGCCTTATTGGTTTTTTATTAGCATCTATTTTGTTTTCAAAAAGAAAAGCAAATAGCTATTATAATAAATATGCCGTTGCACTTATTTTAATAATTTCACTTAGAATTTTTTTAGTAGGACTTTATTTAACTTTTAAAAAAGAAATTTTGGAGTTGATTGTATTATACAGTAGACCTTTAGTATTAATAGCATTTCCTCTTCTTTATGCTTACATTAAAAGTATTTTAAATGTATCTAAATCAAAAAATGAAATTTCATATAAATTTTTGTTAGCCCCTATTATTCTATTTGTTTTTATTATTTTAAAAAGTAAAGGATATGAAAGTGAAGATTATCATAACGTAGTTTTTGGTAGCTATTTTTTAGCTCCGATTGCTATGGTATCCTTCGTGTTATGGCACTTTATTTTTACACTTAAAAATTATTTAGAATTTGCAAAAAATCAAAGAGGTGCTTTAAAATTTTCTGATGATATTAAAATCATTAAAGTTTGGAGCGCTATTATAACTGGTGGAATTGGATTTTCTTTAATTTCTTTAATAATAATGTTAATTAGAGATTATAAATTAATGCCCACAGCAAATGAATTTCTACTTCTGCTCAATGCGCTATTTTGGCTATACTGTTTTTTTAGAATGTTTAATGAACCCTTACTACTATATGGTATTTCTGGTGTAGAAAAAATAAGTGAACCAGAGGCAGAAATATGGTTAAAAACAGCCCGTGTTATTTCTAGTGATAAAGATATTTCTTTACAAAGAAATATGTACTCTAAAATAGATCTCTACAAAACACAAATAGAAGCATTTCTTTCAGATACGGATTCTTATAAAACAACCGAGTTTAACCTTACAGTCATTTCTCAAAAAACCAATATTCCAGCAAGTCATATTTCATTTATGATTAGAGTGTATTCAAAATACACCATGAATGAATTAAAGAACTTTTTGAGAATTAAGGAAGCAGAAGCGCTTCTGGCTTTAAATGATTCTAATTTAATGTTAAAAGAAGTAAGTTTAATGGTGGGCTATAAGTCCTATACCAGTTTTTATGAAGCCTATAAAAAGTTTGGTGCCAATGTTTAAATTAAAGATAGTTGTATGCGCTTAAAAAATAATATTGCTATTACTGCAAGCTTGCTCTTTTCACTAAATACAGCTATTGCACAAGTAAACCCCAAAAACGTAGAGATCATTAGAGATACTTTTGGGGTGCCACATATTTATGCCAAAACAGATGCTGGGGCTGCCTATGGCTTGGCCTGGGCCAATGCAGAAGACGACTTTGAAACCATGCAACTGGGCTATTTAGCAGGTAATGCATTATTGAGCAAGCATCTGGGATTAAAAGGGGCTTCTGCAGATTTTGTGACACAACTCATCAAGGGGGCTTCATTTGTTGAAGCTAATTATGAAGCACAAGTATCCGAAGATTTCAAAAAAGTATTAGAAGGGTTTTGTGACGGGCTCAATGCCTATGCAAAAGCACATCCCAAGGAAGTGTTGGTAAAATCTTTACTGCCTTTTACGCCTAAAAAATTAATGACCTATACCTATTTACAGCTATTTGTCATGTCAGACGCAGATCTACTGGTCGCTGCTATAGCAAGTAACCAGACGCTAGATTTAAGACCAAAAGAAGCTGTTACGGGTTCCAATACCTTTGCCTTTAATTCTAAGAAGACCCAAGACGGAAGTGTGTACTTGGCCATTAATCCGCATCAGCCCCTTGAGGGGCCAACAGGTTGGTACGAGGCCCATTTAAACTCTGAAGAAGGCACCAATATTGTAGGGGCCTTATTTCCTGGTGCCCCTGTTATTTTAATTGGTTCAAATGATTATTTAGGCTGGTCTCATACCGTGAATAAGCCAGATAAAGCAGATATTTTTGAATTGGAAATGGATCCAGACAAAAAAGACCATTATATGGTCGATGCCGTATCCTACCCACTTGAAAAATTTAAAGCCAAAGTATTTTTGAAATTTTTAGGTCTGCGAATTGGTGTAAAAAAGAAGTTTTACCGCAGTATATTCGGGCCTACGCTTAAAAATAAAAGTGGGGTGTATGCTGTAAGAACAGCTTCTCTCTTCGGTATGGGTGCTATAGAACAATGGTGGCGCATGAATAAGGCGCATAATTTTTCTGAATTTCACAAAGCCCTTGAACCCCAACATATTCCTGGATTTAATATCAGTTATGCAGACAGGAATGACACTATTTACTATGTGTCAAATGCTAAGTTGCCTATTAGGGCAAAGGGATATGACTGGCAAAAAATAGTCCCTGGAAACACTAAAAAAACACTTTGGAAAGATTTTTATAGTCTCAAAGATATGCCGCAGCAATTGCAACCAAGTTCAGGCTATGTTTATAACACCAACCACTCCCCTTTCATTTCTGCTGGTCCAGAAAATCATTTAGATCCTGATGAATTTAATAAAGACATGGGATTTGAGCGTTTTAACAACAACAGGAGTGCTCGTTTTCAAGAACTCATTAGTGGCTTTGACAAAGTGAGCTATGAAGATTTTTTAAGCCTTAAATACGATAATCAATTACCTAGCAAACTGCAGTACACCTTCATGAATATAAATGCTTTGTTTGAAATGGATCCGACTGCCTATCCGGAGGTAGCATCGCTAGTGACGCGTATTCAAAATTGGGACAGAAAATCAGATCCGGATAGCAAAGGTGCTGGGGCGTATGCAGTATTTTACTATTTGGTTAGAAAATATGTGAACCAACAACCCAATGCAACCTTTAGTGAGGCATCTTTGGTTCCAGTACTCTTGGAAGTCAAAGACTATATGAACACTTATTTTGGCAGTGAAAATATTGTCTTGGGAGATTTTATTAAGGTGGTTAGGGGAGACTTAGAAATGCCCAGTTTTGGATTACCAGATGTACTGACCGCTATGCATGGGGCGCCCTATAAAGAGGGAAGGCTTAAAGTGACTGCTGGAGAGTCATATATTCAATTGGTTCGCTTCACTAGTGAAGGGGCTAGTATAAGGTCTATGGTGCCTTACGGAAGTTCTAACAGACCCAATTCACCCCATTATGCAGATCAGTTGCCCTTGTATATGAAGTTTCAAACCAAAGCCATGCCTTTAGATAGAGCGTATTGGGAAAAAGAAGCCACAAGAAAATACCACCCTATCCAATAATGAATAGTTTTTCAATAGGCCATTGATGTGTTGGCGTATGTGCGTATTCTACATAACCCAAGGGGGTGTAAAAATCTTTTAGAGATAGGTCTTCTATAGTGAGCCATAATTTGGGGACCACACTATGAATGTGATTTAAAAGCAAGGCGCCTAGACCCAAAGATCTTTGGGTGGGAACTACCCAAACAAAACCCAAATAAAGGTGTCCATTCCCAAATAAAGCAGGGCCGTGAATACCTTCTAAAGGTGTTGGATTTCTAGCCATTCGATTAAAAACCACCCCTCCAGCAACTATTTCTCCATTTTTATTTAAAGTAAATACAGATTCAACACCCAGGTTCTTTGGCCATTGGAGCGTCAATTCTGACTGCCAATCAAGGGGTAGTAGGGAAATGAACAGGGACCAATTTTCAGAAGATAATGGTTCAAAAACAATTGTGTGCATCACTCAAAAGTGTTAGGTATTTACAATAAGCCCCAGGCCCATAGTTTGTCAAAATCTTCTGCCCATCTATCGCCAATATCGGTTCGGTAATAAGTGTTGTTTATGATCACATTAGAGATTCTTGAATACATGACTTTTTGAGCGTCTTTCATACTCAAACCTGTACCTGTGACTAATAAAGCAATTCCTGTATTACCCGTAATAAGCCATTCGTCATTAATTTTCTTGAGGTGCATGGGGTGTATGCCTTCTCTTTGCTCCCTTTTAAAAACAAGTACAGAATCTTTTGAAAACAGCCTAAAAGTTTTCTTGTCTTCAAAGGGGAAAGGAGGTACTACCATGAACGCACCTACCTGATACCCTTTTTTCACCTGTATTTTAAAATCTTGTCCTTTGGCCAATTTATAAAACAATTGCCCCAGTGGTTCAGTAATGCCTGCTCTTTGAATAAACACTTGTGGATAGCCAAAACGAGAAGTAAATTCCAAAGGGAATATCCCATTTCCATTCACAATACAATTTATGTCTAATTGACCCACAAAGCCCTCTTTCGCTAGGGTCGGTTCGAATTTTTTAAGGGTGGCTTCAAAAATAGGGGAATCTGGCGTCCAAAACATAGAGGAACCCATTTCACCAGTAGAAACCCCCAACTCTTTAGGGAATAATTTTTTGTGCTCAAAGGTAACATTGATAGGATAAATGAATGTTAGCCCATTAAAATAGGCAGAAACAGAGACCTCTACACCTTTAACTTTTCGCTGTAATTGAAAATTACCAAAATCATTGCCCCAAGATTTCTCATAAGCCTTTAAGACCCTAATCACATCCAGACCCTCGTCATCTGTACCTACAAAAAGTAATTGCTTGTATTCCTGAGTTTCGCCGGAAGGCTTTATTACATAAGCTTGCGGATGCTGTTTTACATAGGCAATGGCTTCTTGAAAACTACTGAAATCTTTATATGGAAGTGTTTTAATACCATGCTTTTTGAGTTCTGCCTGACCGAAATCCCGATCTAATTCAAGTTTATCTGTATACGCGGTACCACCTAATACCGTTTTTCCCTCTGCCCTGAGTGTAGCGCAAATTGTCCCATATCCAGTATAATCAAAAATAAGGAGGTCTGCCCATTCAATGTGCTGCTTCCAATCAGATACTTTTGGAACAAAACCCAGTCCAATCTCTTTGGATCCTTTGTCTTCAATATAAAACTTTATGCTATGCCCTTCTAAAAACATGGCGTAGGCCAAATCTAGACTTTCGCCCCAACGAGAGACCAACAAGATTTTTTTCTTGTCTAATAGAGGTTTAATAGACACCTCATGCTTTTTCTTCATAAAAAATAGGCCAAGAGCCTCTTTAAAATATAGGGTTAAAATTACATATAAACAAGATTCAAATTGAAAATATTAAAGCGAGAATAACACAAAAACTAAGTAAGCGCAACCCCCTATTTTTTTTGTAATTTTACAGTTGCTAGAAAGGGCTTTAATTGTCTTTCAAATACAAGGAATGAATATATTAGTTACAGGAGCCGCAGGGTTTATTGGTTTTCATGTGTGCCAACAGTTATTGTCGGAAGGCCACTCAGTAGTGGGATTAGACAATATAAATGACTACTATGAACTGGGCTTAAAATACGCAAGACTAGAAGCATTGGGCATTCCAAATGCATCAGAATTGCCATACAACGAAACGATAAAGACCCATAAAAATCAAAAATTTAGTTTTGTAAAACTTAACATTGAGGACCGAGAAAATCTTCCGAGTTTGTTTGCTAACCAATCATTTGATGTAGTCTGTAATTTGGCTGCACAAGCGGGTGTTAGATACAGCATTGAAAACCCTGAAACCTATATAGACAGCAATATTGTAGGCTATTTAAATATCTTAGAAGCGTGCAGACACCACAGCGTTAAACATTTGGTTTATGCCAGTTCTTCTTCAGTTTATGGCTTAAATGAAGACATTCCTTTTAGTACAGAACAGCAGGTAGACAGACCTATTAGCCTTTATGCTGCTTCAAAAAAAAGTAACGAACTCATGGCCCATACCTACAGCCATTTGTATGGCTTTTGTACTACAGGCCTTCGCTTTTTTACAGTCTATGGCCCATGGGGAAGACCAGATATGGCCTTGTTTTTATTCACTAAAGCCATGCTAGAAGACCAGCCAATAGCGTTGTTTAACCAGGGAAATATGTCTAGGGACTTTACCTATATAGATGATATTTGCAAAGGGGTAACCACCATCATTAACGAAGACACTGGGGATAGAGAAAAAGCAAATGCCTATTACAAACTGTATAATATTGGCAACAGTAGTCCGGTGGCACTCACAGAATTTATTGAAGCCATAGAAGAAGCATTAGGGAAAAAAGCCATAAAAAACCTCCAACCCATGCAAGCTGGAGATGTAGCCAAAACATGGGCAGACGTCAGCGGCTTAGAAAAAGATTATAATTACCATCCAAATACCCCTGTAAAAGAGGGCATTAAACAGTTTATAGATTGGTATAAAGAATATTATAAAATAGCATAAGGGCAATACTTTTTCAAAGTGTTACATTTGCCCCAATAACACCCAAATATAAAATGAACTTAACAGTTATAGGAACCGGATACGTTGGATTAGTTAGTGGAACTTGTTTTGCAGAAATGGGAAACAATGTACATTGTATAGACATAGACCAACAAAAAATTGATCACTTAAAGAATGGGGTTATTCCTATTTATGAGCCAGGTTTAGAAGCCATGGTGAAGCGAAATGTAGAGAACAATAGTTTACATTTTTCTACCGATATAGCCGCACAATTACCCACTACAGATGTGGCATTTATAGCTGTAGGAACTCCCATGGGAGAAGACGGTGCAGCAGATTTACAGTATGTTCTACAAGTAGCCAAGAGCATTGGTACGCACATGACAAAACCACTGATCATAGTAGACAAATCTACCGTACCTGTTGGAACAGCAGACAAAGTGAGGAATGCCATTCAAGAGGCACTAGACCTTAGGGGAGAAAATATCAGTTTTTCTGTAGTATCTAATCCTGAGTTTTTAAAAGAAGGCGACGCCATTGCAGATTTCATGAAACCAGATCGCGTGGTAATTGGTGCAGAAGACCCGGAGGCTTGTGAAGTAATGCGTAAGTTGTATATGCCTTTTTTCAGAAGTAGTATGGACAGACTCATTACTATGGATGTACGTTCCGCAGAAATGACTAAGTATGTGGCTAATGCCATGTTAGCCACTAAAATATCTTTCATGAATGAGGTCGCTAATATTTGTGAATTGGTAGGTGCAGACGTAAATAAAGTGAGGATAGGAATTGGCTCTGACAGCAGAATTGGGTATAGTTTTATTTATCCAGGAAGTGGTTATGGCGGTTCTTGTTTCCCTAAGGATGTAAAGGCACTTAGAAAAACAGCTTTAGAAAACGGCTATGACGCAAGATTAATTGGTGCCGTAGAAGCTGTTAATGAAAGTCAAAAAATGGTGATCGCTAAAAAAGTAGTGGCCCGTTTTGGCGCAGATCTCAGCGGGAAAACCTTTGCTGTTTGGGGCTTGGCTTTTAAACCAGAAACAGATGACATGCGTGAGGCTCCGGCCATTTATATTATTAAAGATCTAGTTAAAAGAGGAGCTAAAATTCAAGCTTTTGATCCAAAAGCAATGGAAGAAGCCCAACACTATTATTTAAAAGACACCCCAAACGTCAGGTACACCACAAATAAGTATGAAGCACTAGAAAATGCCCATGCCATGATCTTACTCACTGAGTGGAAAACCTTTAGAGCACCTGATTTTGACGCTATAAAAACAGCCTTACAAGACCCTATTGTCTTTGATGGTAGAAACCAATATTCTGACATTGAAATGCAAAAGAGAGGCTTTGAATACTATCAGATCGGAAAAAAATAACGCTAAATTCCTATGTCTGAACCTAAATTTAAAATTGGTGTTGTAGGTCTAGGTTATGTTGGCCTCCCCTTAGCAACACTACTGGCAGAAAAATTTTCTGTGGTAGGTTTTGACCTAAATATGCAAAGGGTAGCACAAATCAGGGCGTTTTCAGATCCCACTTTTGAGGTATCTAAAGAAAGCCTAAAAGCTGTCGTAAAAACAATTGACAGCGAGAATAACGGATTGTACTGCTCATCAGATCCAAAATATTTGGCTCCTGTAAATTTTTATATTGTTTGTGTGCCTACGCCAGTCACTAAAGACAACGAACCAGATTTTAGCTTATTAGAAAAAGCTTCAGCAGGTCTAGGGTCCTATCTTAAAAAAGGAGACTATGTGGTGTATGAATCTACAGTGTACCCCGGAGCCACTGAAGGTATTTGCCAACCCATATTAGAGCAATGCAGTGGTTTAAAAGGGAAAGAAGATTTTTATTTAGGTTATTCACCCGAGCGAATAAATCCAGGCGATAAAAATAGAAAACTCAAAAACATCCTTAAAATTACCTCAGGCTGTAGCCCAGCGTCTGCAGCTATCATAGATCAGGTTTACGCCACTGTAATTGAGGCTGGCACTTACAAAGCACCCAGCATTTCCGTTGCAGAAGCTGCTAAAGTAATAGAGAATGCACAAAGAGACCTCAATATTGCCTTTGTAAATGAATTGGCCATAGTTTTTAGTAAAATGGGTTTAAACACCCATGAGGTTCTCAAAGCAGCAGCCACCAAATGGAACTTTATGCCTTTTAGTCCAGGTTTAGTAGGAGGCCATTGTATTGGTGTAGACCCCTATTATTTGGCCGCTAAAGCAAAACTCGTGGGACATGATCCCAAAGTAATTTTAGCTGGTAGAAAACTCAATAATGAAATGGGCGCCTTTGTAGCCAATCAGGTCCTTCAGATGCTGGCCTTAATAAAAATAGGGATGCCCGGCACAGAAGTGTTATTGGTGGGTTTTTCCTTTAAAGAGAATTGTCCAGATGTCAGAAATACAGGCGTCATGAGTGTTTACAACGCGCTAAATTCCTTTGGAGCTAAAATAAGCGTCTATGACCCCGTAGCAGACAAAGAAGCTGCTTTAAACAGTTATGGCGTTTCACTAATTAAAGCACCAAAAAAAATGGGCTACAAAGCCATTGTTTTATGTGTTCCTCACAAAGAACTTTTAGCAGTTGATTGGCGCATTTACACAACAGCAAAGGGCGTTATTTACAAAGTAAAAGAAGCTTTTAGCACAAGAGCAGACGGACAATTATAGCCCTAAAAAATGAGGGTCTTTAAGGCCCATTTAAAGAGACATGGTCTTTCTAGAAGCAAAGGCCTTTTCATAGACCGCTTCATATAAAGGTAAAATATTGGCAATGTCGAACTTCTGAGCTGCTTGTACAGCACGTTTTTTAAACTGTGCCAAGACCTCTGGATCTTGAAGAATGGCCAGCGCATTCTCAGCCATTTCATCTACCGCACCTACAGGACTCAAGAAACCAGTCTGTCCATGAATATTCACTTCTGGAATACCCCCTGTATTGCTGGAAATTACAGGCACTTCGTTGACCATTGCCTCCAGGGCTGCCAAACCAAAACTCTCCGACTCAGAAGGCAATAAAAAGAGGTCTGAAAAACATAAAATACGGTCAATTTCATTGCTGTTTCCCAAAAACAACACTTTGTCTGTTATGCCAAGGGCCTCACATTGAATTTCTGCTTTTTCTCTTTCTGGCCCCTCACCTACCATCACAAGTTTTGCTGGGATGCGTTCTTGGATTTTATGAAAAATAGCCACCACATCTGCAATGCGTTTTACTTTTCTAAAATTAGAGATATGCGTCACAATTCGCTCGTGGTCTTGAGCCATTAAGGAACGCTGACAATCTGTGTAATCATGGGCATACTTCTTAGTATCAATAAAATTAGGAATAACCTCAATCTCATTTTTAATGTCAAAAAGTTCTAGGGTGTCTTTTTTTAAACTATCAGACACAGCCGTGACCACATCAGATTCATTAATACTGAAAGTAACCGCTGGCTTATAAAAAGGATGCTTACCCACTAGAGTAATGTCTGTACCGTGTAGGGTGGTAATCATTGGAATATAAATACCCTCTTTGGCTAGCATTTGCTTGGCCATATAGCCCGCATAAGCGTGTGGAATAGCATAATGCACATGAAGCACTTCAATGCCATACATTTTCACAGTGTCTACCAATTTACTAGACAGCGCCAATTCATAAGGTTGGTAATGAAACAACGCGTATTCAGGCACATGTACTTCATGAAAATGAATGTTTGCATTTAATAATTCAAGCCGAACCGGCTGCTTATAGGTCACAAAATGAATTTCGTGCCCTCTATTGGCTAGGGCTATACCCAATTCAGTAGCAACAACACCGCTCCCACCAAAAGTGGGGTAACATACAATGGCAATTTTCATAATCTAATGTTTAATTCCTTTTAAAGAAACTGGCAATACACCAAGCGCCACCTTTTTTCCATAAAGAACTTGAGCGGCATATTGCTGGATTTGAGGTGCATTTTGGTACCCAAAAAACAGCAGGGGAATTTCTTTTATAAATGGAATATCTAATACCGCATAAGGCTTTGTAAAAACAGCCAAAATAGTGGTATTGGACAATGCGTTAATGTCTTTTAAAAGAGCGACTTCCTCTGGAGAAAATCTATGGGCTTTATAAGCAGTCTCCATAGACCTATGGTGGCCTACCACCACATAATCAAATGTTTTTAAAGCTTGGACCCCATTTTTTAAATCAGACACAGCCACCGCCTGAGCGCCAAAAGACTGAAGGGCTTCTTTAAAAACCGCAGGAGAGGCTTCTCCAAAGGCTACAAAAGCCACTTTATCTGAAGGTTTTAAAACAATAGGTGCCGTATCTGTTTGATAGACATAAGTGGCCGCTTGGGCATATGCCTTATCAATGGTCTGCTTATAAATGGGTTGGTTTAGGTCTTTGGTGAGTCCATTGAGCTGGACAGGACTGTATTGATTAAGGCCCAAATCATACTTAGCAGCCAATATTTTTTTTACCGAATAGGCCAACCTAGCCTCTGTTAGCACTCCTTTTTTTAGTGCTTCTGACAAATGCGCAATGGAAAGTCCCAAATCATTAGGAATCACCAGTACGTCATTTCCAGCCAGTAAAGCTTTTAAAGACACATCTCCATCAGGAGAAAAATCAGAGGCCCCTTTCATATTTAGGGCATCTGTAAAAACAAGCCCTTTAAAATTTAGTTCTTTTTGCAGTAATCCAGTGGTTACTTTATGAGATAAAGAGACCGGCAAACCGGGTTCACCAGTGAGTACAGGCACATCTAAATGCGCTACCATGACCCCTTGAACGCCTTGTAATAAAGGTGTTTTGTAGGGATACAACTCTATACTGTCCAATCTTTCTCTAGTAAAAGGCAATACTGGTAAGGCCTTATGAGAATCTACAGAAGTATCCCCATGGCCTGGAAAATGCTTGGCACAAGTAAAAACACCCGCTGCATTCATTCCTTGGCTAAGGGCCAAAGCCCTAGCCGATACCCTTCGCACATCCGATCCAAAAGACCGGTTGCCAATAATTGGATTGTTTGGATTGATATTCACATCTACCACTGGAGCAAAATTCATATGAACCCCTAGGCGCTTGGCTTGCATGCCCATATGGCGACCAATTGTACTAAGAAGGCTTAAGTCCTGAATGGCCCCCAAAGTCATATTCCACGGATACTTTGGCACAGAATCTAATCGCATGGCTACCCCCCACTCTGCGTCCATAGAGATCATAAGTGGCACAGTGCTGAATGACTGGTAATGATTGGTTAATTGGGCTTGTTTATACGGGGTTCCCAAGGAAAATATCACGCCTCCAGGCTGATGCCTTTTTAATTCCTCTTCAAATACCTTCAATTCTTTCTCTGGTGCTTTGCTTTGAACCATCACCACAAACAATTGCCCAATTTTCTGGGCATTCGTAAGGGATTGATACGTACTGTCTACCCATTGTGCTCTTGCTTCTTCCTTAGACTGTTGTGCTAAAGCAGTGAGACTACTCAAAAAAATGAGCGTCAAAAGCAATGGGTTAAAGTTGTTTTTTAATGTGTTAAACATATGAGGGTGCTATTTCATGAATTGTCCATGCCAACTTTCACTTGCAGGTACTTCCCAATAATTTTCATACTCCGCTTTGGTAGTAACCAAATTATTAAAAACAACTGTATTTCCTGTAACAGAACGGTCTTTGGCCATTTTTTTAAAATCAATCAAGGTTTTGTGTGCCACATGGGGTCCCTGCTTGTAAGTCACATTCATCTTGTCCAAGAGATCAACACTATATTGTGCTTCCAGACTTTGAATAAAACGAACAGAACTGTCAATGGAGCAGCCGGATGCGCTGCCTTGCTGCGCATCTAATCCAAAGATTATAAAGCGGTTATAAGGCATGTCTACCCCAGCGTGCAAATCATTCCCATGGGCCGTCCATCCAGATAAAAAAGATTCACAAGCCGCTTTAACGGCTGCCGCTTCCTCATTGGTGAAAGGTCTATTGCTTTGGTATATCCAGATTTTAGCATCTTCTGGTAATTCTGAAAAAGGGACTAACATAAAAGATTAAATATTTAATATTTTAAAAAATGACTTGTGAGTCATATTAAAGGTCTCCAGCCTTTGCAATAAGCTCAGCAATATCCATGACCGCCACACTGCTTTCCTTTTCTTTGTTTTTTACCCCGTCTGTCATCATGGTATTACAAAAAGGACAGGCTGCAGCTACTATGTCTGGTTGCGTTTCTAGGGCCTCTTCTGTTCGCACAATATTAATTTCCTTGTCTCCAGGTTCTGCATCTTTGAACATCTGAGCACCTCCTGCACCACAACACAAGCCTTTTTCCTTGCAGTTTTTCATTTCTACGAGCTGGGCATCTAATTTTTTAATCAGTTCCCTGGGCGCCTCATACACCCCATTGGCCCTTCCTAAATAGCAAGGGTCATGAAAGGTAATTTTTTTTCCTTTATATACGCCTCCTTCCAGACTGAGCCTATTTTGATCCAAAAGATCTTTAAGTAATTGGGTGTGGTGTACTACTTCGTAGTTACCCCCCAAAGCAGGGTATTCATTTTTTAAGGTATTAAAGCAATGTGGACAAGCGGTTACTACTTTTTTAACCCCGTAAGAATTTAGGGTAGCAATATTAGTGGCTGCCTGCATCTGAAATAAAAATTCATTTCCAGCCCTTTTAGCAGGATCTCCCGAACAAGTTTCTTCTGCACCCAATACCGCAAAAGAGACCCCTGCATTGTGAAGAATTTTCACAAATGCTTTGGTGATTTTTTTGGCGCGCTCGTCAAAACTTCCAGCGCAACCCACCCAAAATAATATTTCTGCTTCCTTCCCAGCAGCTGCCATTGCAGCTAGAGTGGGAACTTCTATTCTATTTTCAGACATAGCTTTATTTTTCTTGGGCCCATAAGAGCCTATCTTGTTGGTTGTAAGGCCAAGGAGCCCCGTTGTTTTCTATATTCCCCATCATATTATTTAAAGCTTGCGGAGCAGCAGATTGTTCCATGACTAAGTACTGACGCATCTCCATAATAATAGACAGCGGATCTATACTCACTGGGCAAGCTTCCACACAGGCATTACATGAGGTACAAGCCCACAATTCTTCTGCAGAAATATAGCCCCCTAACAATTGTTTTCCATCTGGGACAAATACGCCTTTATTCTTCTTGGCATTTTTTCCTACTTCCTCCAAACGGTCTCTGGTGTCCATCATGACCTTTCTTGGAGACAATTTTTTTCCCGTCTGATTGGCTGGGCACATATCGGTACACCTACCACATTCGGTACAGGTGTAGGCGCTGAGCAATTGAATCTGATTGAGGTCTTGAACATCTGCGGCACCAAAACGTTCTGGTATTGGGGCATCGGCCGCAGGCGCAGCAAAAGGATCTGCCGTTGGGTCCATCATCATAGCCACTTCTTTGGCCACTGTTTCATTGTGGGCAAATTGGCCTTGGGGGGTGAGTCTTCCAAAATAAGTATTTGGAAAAGCCAATAAAATATGAAGGTGCTTGGAGTAATATAAATAATTTAAGAAGAACAATATACCGCAAATATGCAGCCACCAAGCGCCTCGCTCAATCAAGATAAGGCTGGTCTCTGACAGGTTTTCAAATAAAGGAGCCAACAAACTACTTACAGGAAATGCACCTGCTTTAGTATAATGAGCTGCGTCCATGAGCTGCAATTGATAGTCTGCAGCATTCATGGTTAAAAAGAGCCCCATGAGCACCCATTCAATATAGAGAATATAGTTGGCGTCATTTTTGGGCCAAGCAGTCATTTCAGGTTTCCAAAAACGACTTATTTTTAAAGCATTTCTCCTCAGCCAAAATACCCCTACTGCAAGAACAACTGCGGCGGCAAAAATTTCGAAAGTAGCTATGAGCACATTATATGTAGGTCCTAGGAAAGAAAAAAGTCTATGAGTACCTAGCAAACCATCCAAAACAATCTCCAGCACTTCTATATTTATAATGACAAAGCCTAGGTACACCACTAGGTGCAACAATCCAGAAATGGGTCGTTTGAACATTTTACTTTGTCCAAAAGCTATATAGGCCACGTTTTTTAAACGCTCTTTTTTATCTCCTTTGACTAGTGATTTTTTTCCTAATCTAATATTGGCTATTAACTGTTTAATATTTTGCGCAAAGTATCCAATGCCAACAACTAAAATAAGGGCAAAAACCACATTGGGAATATACTGCATATATTAATTTTTAGGGGCGTTTATATTGCTTTGATTCTCTGGATCAACAGTCTTGTTTGCTGGATCATTTGTGGGCAGGCGGTATTCTTTTTGCTTTTTCCCAAAGACAGATACATTAATGTATCGCTTTGGATTTAATCGGACATCCTGAAGTAAAAGAGACAATTCTTTAGAGGTCTGAGTCAGATAATCATACATCTCAGTGTCTTTGGTGAGTTTTCCTAAGCTTCCTTCTCCATTTTCAATACCAGCCAAAATTGCATTTAATTGTTCGGCCGTTTGGGCCAAATTTGCAAAGGTGTTAGTGAGCCCCATTTTTGAAATAGAATCTGTTACTAAAGCCAGGTTTTCCGTAAAACTATCTAGGTTTTGAATGCTTCCCTCAATGGCACCTCTATTGAGCACCACAATATTTGAAAGCACTTCAGTCGTTTTTTGGGTATTAGCTATGAGAATATTTAGGCTTTCTATACTTTGTTTAAGGTCTTTTTTAGTTCTTCCGTCTAATATTGTGTTAATATTGACCAGTAGAGAGTCTGCATTTTTAATCACGTCCTCCACTTTGTTCTGCAAAGGGCTTAACTGTTGCTGCAATAACTCTGTAACACCTGGTTTTACAGATGCTATTAAAGTGTCTCCAGCTTGGGCTATGGGTCCTTGGTCAAAAGCTGGGAGAATTTGAATTCCTTTCCCCCCAATAATTCCAGTGTCATAAAGTTCCGCGGTAGAATTTTTAGAAAAACTAAAACTGTCGTCTACAGAAAAAGTGACCAATAAATCTCCAGAAGCATCTAAAAAGCCTACATCATTTACTTTTCCTACAGTAAAACCATTAATTGAAACCGCAGTTCCTGGTTGTAAACCACCCACATGATGGTACACCACATACAATGTCTTATTGTTTTCAAATAAAGGAGATGACTTTAAATAGCTATACCCCAACAAAAACAGTAGAATACCGCCTATACCAATTATTCCCGTCTTAATTTCCCTGCTTATATTCACAATATATATTCTTATTTGTACACAAATTTACTAATAATAATCACTTTTGGCCCCTGTTTAGTCCAAGCTTTCTAAGGCTTTTGTCAGGGAGATTTTTGTGCCATTTTCATAGGCGGCTACAAAGGCGTTTAGATAACCCGCATTCACCGCCTGAATAAGCAAATCCTTGGCTTGTTTATAATCCGGTGTTTTACCGTAAAAATACCTATGCAAACTTCCCACAGGTTCTGTAGAAATATCAGATAGGCCTTTGAAATTATCTGCTGTTAGGGGTATTTTTTTGGAGACCGCCATGAGCTGAATTTTAAAAACAATACCAGGATTAATTTTAACTGTTTCTTTCTTATTCTCAACCATTGGGACTGACGGAGATAATGTCTTGACTACTGGAGTAGCTACTACACTTGACGCTTCATTGGTTTGATTTTCAGCAGCATCTTCCTTTTTTTTCTCGATGTTTTTTGCTTCCACAGCGTCAGCAGCAACCGGTATTTCTTTTACTTCTGCCATTTTAGTGACCACTGGGCTCTCTTTAACTTCTGCCATTTTAGTGACCACTGGGCTCTCTTTAACTGCGGTTGTCAAAGCTTCTAAACTAACCGTCTGAAGTCCATTTTTATATTCGAATACCGCTTCTGCAATAGCTGCAGCCATTTCAGACTGTCCTTTCTTAGAGTTTAAATAAGCGCCTTCATTGGCATTGGTTAAAAAACCAGTTTCTACCAATACAGACGGCATAAAAGTCTGGTGCAACACAATAAAACCAGCTTGTTTTACTTTTCTGTCATTTCGCTTTAAACCTTTGGCAAATCGGTCTTGCATGGATTTAGCCAATTGAATGCTCTTGTCTAAAAATTCCTCTTGCATGATGGTAAAACCAATCACGGACTCTGGGGAATTAATGTCATATTGCGCATAGCGTTCTTCAAAATTCTCTTCCAAATAGATGGCTGAGTTTTCTTTTTTAGCCACCGCAAAGTTTTGTTTATTGGCATGTAATCCCAAAACAAAAGTACCTGCTCCAAAGGCGTTTGAAGTGTGAGAATCACAGTGAATAGAAATAAATATGTCTGCTTTTGCCTTATTAGCAATAGCGCCTCTCTGGGTTAAGGCCACAAAATTATCAGAATCTCTGGTGTAAATGACCTTTATATCCTGATAAGAGGACAGTAAAGCACCTGCCTCTAAGGCTATTTTTAGGGCGATGATTTTTTCCATATACCCGTTTCCCAAATTACCAGGGTCTTTTCCGCCATGCCCAGCATCTAGAACAACTACAAAAGGTTTTACTGGGTCTGGATTTGCAAAAACCGATGCAGAAAATGCCATAAAAAACAACGAACACAAAAAAGAAGTAGATGAAATCTTCATATAATACAATAGGTTTTTAAACTCTAGGTATAAAAATACAAAATTATAAGCTCTCACGGAAGCCTAAATATATTGTTAAGAGCAGAGATCAAAATAAAAAATATGCGTAAGTTTGAACCCTCAAAACACGTATAAAAAGCAACTAATTCGCTTCAATTTTTGTTCTTAAAAAAGTCTTTTTTTTTGTTGTTCTTTGGACTCTTATTAGCAGTCTCGACAACCTATGCCCAAGAGGGAAGCTCGCTGTCTGTGATGATGCAGAGCAAACAAGACAGCCTCAAGATTTTAGAAGAAAGGATGGCAGAGCGAAGAAATGGGAGAAAACCAAAGAGCGCCCTTTCAGACAGTATTCCTAAAGACTCTGTCATTGAGAAGCCTGGTATTTTAGCAGATAAAATACGCTATAAAGCAAAGGCTTATGCCAAAATGAGCACTTCTAGTCATGCCATTTACTTGTATGATGAAGCAGAATTATACTACCAAGACACTGAACTTACTTCGGGTAAAATAGACATGGATTACCTTAAAAATGAGGTTTATGCTGGAAGACTCAAAGACAAAGAAGGTAAGTTTTCGCAATTGCCAAATTTTATTCAAGCCAATAGCACTGTGAATCCAGACTCCATTCGCTTTAATTTTGACACCCAAAAAGCACTGATATGGAATTCAAGATCCGAACAACAAGCTGGCCTGGGTTCCTTTGGAGGAGAGAGCATGAATGTCTTGGCCAATCTGACCAAAAAAGAGAATGACTCGGTGTACTTTTTAAAAGACATTCGAATGACTTCCTCACAAACCCCAGAAGATCCCGATTTTTATATTCGAATTAGAAAGGCAAAATTTGTCCCTAAAAAGAAAATAATTTCAGGCCTTGCCAACTTATATATTTCTGACGTTCCAACCCCTATAGCACTGCCCTTTGGTTATTTCCCAATGACCTCAGGAAGGTCAAAGGGACTGATTATGCCCACTTTTGGAAATGATCCAGATAGGGGGTATTTTCTCCAAAACGGTGGCTATTACCTACCCATCTCTGATTATTTAGATTTAAACCTCACAGGAGATGTGTATTCCAACGGAAGTTGGGGTTTTAGAACACAGTCTGTTTATACTAAAAAATACCGCTACAGGGGTAATATTAATTTCAGGTATGAAAATTTAGTCACCTCTCAAAAAGGGTTTAGTGACTATGGTAAAAACACCATATACAACATCCAAATATCTCATTCTCAAGATGCTAAAGCCAACCCCACATCTAGACTTTCTGCCTCAGTAAACTTAGGGAGTAGTCAGTATTTTAGAAGCTCATTAAACCAGATGAACCTTCCTAATACACAAAACAATAACATGTCTTCTTCAATATCATACTCGAAGAATTTTCCAGATTATCCGGCAGTAAACATGTCTGTAACGGCCTCTCACAATCAGAACAACAATACGCAAGCTATAAACCTTACGCTCCCAACTTTTCAAGCAAGCATGGAACGTATTTACCCCTTTGCCAAGAGAGATGGTATAAAAAAAGGGATCTTACAAAATATAAACTTCACTTATTCCACTAGGGGGGAAAACAGGTTCCAAACCACGGACTCGCTTTTCTTTAAAAAAGAGATGTTTAAAGGAGCTAAGCTTGGTATGACCCATAGCATCCCATTTAACACCAACTTTAAGGTAGCCAAATACTTTAGTGTTTCTGTGGGGGGTAGCTACGAAGATTCATGGGTGTTTGAAACTTTTAATAAAAGGGTGGAAAATGGTATGTTGATTAAAGACACTATTAAGGGCTTTGATCGTTTTAACAAATACAACTTAAGCGCTAGTATAGGAACCACTGTTTATGGGACGTTTGCTTTTAAAGAGGGATCTAAAATTCAGGCATTAAGACATGTGATAAGACCCTCTATTAGCATTGGATACCTTCCCTCTTTTGATCAATTCTACGACAGCTACTTGGACGCCAACGGAAAAATGGTTCAGTACACTAGATTTGAGGGATCTATGTTTGGCGCCCCTGGATTACAATCATCAAGGTCAGTAGGTTTTTCACTTCAAAATACCCTTGAAGCTAAAATGGCTTCAAAAGACTCTACCCAAACAGAACCTAGAAAAGTGAGTCTTTTAAACAACTTGAACTTCTCTTCTAGCTACAATTTTGAAGCAGACTCACTGCGTTTAGCTCCTGTAAACTTCTCAGGAGGAACCAGCTTATTTAATTCTAAATTATCTGTGAACTTTTCAGGGAATTTAGATCCCTACGCCATAGACAACAACGGCAGAAGGATAAACACCTTAAATGTCCAAAATGGGGGTGGTTTATTTAGACTTACTAGGGGGAGCGCCAACCTGAGTTACTCCTTAAATAATGATAGTTTTAAAAAGAATAAGGGTTCCGAAAAAGAGGCCTCTGAAGAAGACAAAAGAAAGATAGAGAACCAGCAAGATTTTTATATGGCTGCTTCAGGAGGGCGTTCAGATGGGCTTTTTGGTAGGGCTGGTGAGTTTAGTGACAATAGAAGTTTTGGCAATGACTCAGGGGGTGACGCAGTAGAAAACCCAATTTACGGCACAAAGATTCCATGGAGTTTAAATTTGGCTTATGCCATTACTTATAACAATTCTAATAGACAACAAGATTTCACCAACAACTCGCTTATGTTCTCTGGAAATGTAGACCTTACCCCTATGTGGAAAGTAGGCGTTTCTTCAGGTTATGATTTTAAAAACAAGGGATTTACGCTTACCCAATTTAGAGTAGAGAGAGATTTAAATGACTTTAGACTTAATTTTGACTGGACCCCCTTTGGTGATTACGAAAGATGGTATTTCTTTATTGGAATAAAGAGTTCCCTATTGAGTGACTTGAAATGGGAGAAAAGAAACCAACCAGTCCGCTAATCATTTATAGGGTTGGTATTGCTATAAAGATCTCACTCAAAACAACCCAAGCTTTGGCTTATTTTTAGTTGACTAGATCTAAGAAGAATTTAATAACTTCATAAAAAAATACCATGAAAAAAATAATTACAACAGCCAATGCACCCGCACCTATAGGTCCATATAACCAAGCAGTTTTGAGCGGAAACACCCTATATATCTCTGGCCAAACCCCTATTGACCCTAGCACAGGTAATTTAGTAAGTGGTAGCATAGAGGAAGAGACCCTTCAAGTCATGAAAAATATTGAAGCCATTCTAACAGCTGCTGGTGCTACTTTTGAATCTGTCGTAAAGGCAAGTATATTTGTAAAAGACATGCACCAATTTAAAGCAATCAATGGCGTATACGGAAGCTTTTTCAATGCTGCAATAGCCCCAGCGAGAGAAACGATAGAAGTTGCTAACTTACCCATGTTTGTCAATGTGGAAATTTCTATGATTGCTGTCATTGAATAAACAACACTTTACCTATAAAAAAAGGCCTGAAAATTCAGGCCTTTTTTTTATATAAAGCGGTACTTATTTAGATATTCTCTTTGTGAAACTCAACCAAACCATCGATAGGTCTTTGTCTAATTTGTCCCACTATTAAATCATTACGATCCATCACCTCTTTGAGCTCTTCTTGAAGATAGAATGCGATACTTCCTACAAAATGAACAGGTACTTTAGTAGCCAATTCAAACTGCATAATATAATTGTTCACAAACTGCTGTAGTCCTTTTTTAATAACTCCATTGCAGTAAGGATGCTTTTTGTGTTCCACTATGAACTTAGCAAACTTGGCCAAATAAGTATTTGGATTGGGCTGTTTGTATAAATTTTCTTTAATCACATCTGCCTCTAGATTAAATTCTTTGGCAAATTGAATGCCTAAATCCTGTGGCATTTTATGGAAGTAATAATCCCTAATAAGCTTTCTGCCAAAGAAGTTACCACTACCATCGTCCATTAGGATATAACCCAATGATTGCACTTTTTGAAAAAGCTGATGACCGTCATAATAACTACAATTAGACCCAGTTCCTAGAATACATACAATTCCAGGATCCCCTAGTTTGGTGGTCGCATAAACGGCGGCATAGGTGTCTTCGCGAACATCTGTTTGTGCGTTTGGAAAAAAGGTGCTGAAAATTTCTGCTAAGAAATTTTTCATCCTATCCGTGCCACATCCAGCACCGTAAAAGTATACATGGGTAACGACTTCTGAATTCTTGGAAAGTTCAAAATTATTGGCCAATCTATCTTCAATCACGTCTCTGGTGAGTACTTCAGGAGATAAACCTAATGTTTGGGTAAAAAATAATTGATTCCCCTTTTCATCCAAGGCAATCCAATCAGATTTTGTAGCCCCACTGTCTGCTATTAAAATCATAGTTATAATATATAAAAAGCCCCGAGTTATACCCAGGGCTTATAAAAAGTAATTACTAAGACAAGCTAGCTACGTGCTTTGCTAAGTCTATTAATTTGTTAGAGTATCCTGCTTCGTTGTCATACCATGAAACCAACTTAAAGAAAGTGGAATTTAACTCAATTCCAGCTTCTGCATCAAAAATACTGGTCCTTGCATCTCCAATAAAATCCTGAGAAACAACCGCTTCATCCGTATAACCTAATACACCAGCCAATTCGCCTTCTGAAGCAGTTTTAAATACAGATTTAATCTCAGCCAAAGAAGTTTCTTTAGAGAGTTTAACCGTTAAATCTACTACTGAAACATCTGCAGTAGGTACTCTAAATGCCATACCTGTAAGCTTCCCTACAAGAGAAGGAATTACTTTTGTCACTGCTTTAGCAGCACCAGTAGATGCAGGAATAATATTCAATAAAGCAGAACGCCCACCTCTCCAGTCTTTTCTTGAAGGACCATCTACAGTCATTTGAGTAGCTGTTGTTGCGTGAACAGTTGTCATTAAAGCTTCTTCAATACCAAAATTGTCGTTTAAGACTTTAGCTAAAGGCGCCAAACAGTTGGTAGTACATGAAGCGTTAGAAACAATTTTATCAGATGCTTTTGCCTCCTTGTGATTCACACCCATAACAAACATTGGCGCGTCTGCAGAAGGTGCAGAAATAACTACTTTTTTAGCCCCTCCATCTATATGAGATTGAGCCATTTCTAAATTGGTGAATATACCTGTACATTCTGCTACTACCTCAGCACCAACAGCGTCCCATTGCAATTGCTTTGGATCTCTTTCTGCAGTAATTCTCACTTTTTTTCCGTTTACTAATAAGTGTCCGTCAGACACCTCAACAGTTCCGTTAAAGTTTCCATGAACAGAATCATATTTCAACAAATAAGCCAAATGATCTACATCTAGTAGGTCATTGATAGCCACAATTTGTACATCAGATCTTCCGGCAGCAGCTCTAAACACCATTCTACCAATTCTTCCAAAACCGTTAATTCCAATTTTTAATTCAGACATTTTTCTTCTTTTTAATAATTATGTTGACATGATATCGGACACTCTAATGAGTTCCTTATCTATTTTTGTGTGCCCTTTAATCGCTTTAATTAAAGGAGTTAATGTTAATTTATTGTCTTGGATTCCCACCATTAGACTGCTCTTGCCTTCTAGTAGGGCTTCCACAGCTTTAACGCCCATTCTACTGGCAAGTACACGATCAAAGCAAGAAGGCGAACCACCACGCTGCATGTGGCCCAATACTGAAACACGTACGTCGTAAATAGGAATGTGCTCCTCTACGTATTCTTTGAGTTCAAAAACATTTTTACCGGTTTTATCACCCTCAGCAACTACAACAATACTGGATGATTTTCCAGACTGTTTGGATCTTTTTAAAGACTCTAACAAACGATCTAATCCAAGGTTCTCTTCAGGGATTAAGATTTCTTCTGCTCCTGCACCTACACCTGCGTTTAAGGCTATATGTCCCACATCTCTTCCCATAACTTCTACAAAGAAAAGTCTGTTATGAGAACTGGCGGTGTCCCTTATCTTATCTATGACCTCTACAACTGTATTTAAAGCAGTGTCAAAACCTACCGTATAAGTTGTGCCGTAAATATCATTGTCTATAGTCCCAGGAATCCCAATGACTGGAAAATTGTATTCTTGGTTAAAGATCATGGCTCCGGTAAAACTTCCGTCTCCTCCAATAACCACAAAAGCATCTATACCTTCTTTTTTAAGATTTGCATAGGCTTTAGCCCTTCCCTCAGGGGTTCTAAACTCCAAAGACCTCGCGGACTTTAAAATAGTACCTCCTTTATTGATTATATTATTGACACTTCTAGCGTCCATGGGTTTAAAATCACCCTCTATCATCCCTTCGTAACCCCTGTAAATCCCTATACATTCAATCTTCATGTAGGCACAAGTTCTCACTACAGAACGAATAGCAGCATTCATTCCTGGTGAATCTCCACCGGATGTAAATACCCCAATTTTTTTAATTTCTGTACTCATAATCTCTTAAAAGCGTAAAATTAACAAACTTAAACGGATGTAAACGGCTATTTTAGAGAATATTTAATTTGAACTGAAAATTCAAACGTTTTCGTTAATAAAAAGCTTAGAATATTGTGATATACCTACTTTATTCCCCTTCTTTTTTATTCAAAATCTTTCTCAACAACTCTTGAAAAGAATTAAAATCTACCTGATAAGAGAGTCCTACGCCCTGGGTATACCCCTGCCTGTCAGCTAAAAATTGCTGAATTTCATTCTCTCTATTGAAAATTTTAGCAGATAAGCTCCCTTGATCGTTTAGGATGATTTGTATTTCTGCGTCTCCAGCCACTACATTTTCTGTAACACCACCCACAGGCACGCCCAATCTTCCATTAAATAATACCCGATCACTAATCTGGGTACTCACACTCACCCCTATTCTTGAATCCGTCTGCAAATTTGAGACCCTGTCCAGCATTCCTTGCTCATAAGACAATCCAAAGTTGAGTTTGTCATTGCTTCCTTCTAATATACTACTCAACAATCCTGAGGCAGACTGCAGCAGGTTGCCAGTAACTGCCTGTTGGTTAATTCCTGTGGCGTCGTTGACAAAAGTTCCTTGAGCGAGAAGGAAAAAAGCGTTTCTATCCTGAACGGTGGGATCTTGCAGGGCGTATTGTAATTCTGATTTTACTACTGAATTGGTTCCTGGGAAAGCAATGTCAAAATCTATATTAGGGTTTTCTAAGGCACCATTTAAACGGACCAATACCTCTGTTGGAATTCTATTGGTATAGCCACTACTCTCTAAAAGTGGTGCTGGATTGGCAAACAAACCATAAGAAGCTTCCATATTGAGCTGGGCCCCCATTGGGTCTCCGTCCCAAATAATACTCCCTCCCGGATTTACTTTAAATGTTTTGTCTATAAAACCCCCAAATTTATAATTATAAGACCCTGTAGCTACTACGAAATCTCCAAACATTTTAAACTTTCCATTGGTGTTAATCTCCATGAGTAATATACCTCCACCGGTCCCTTTTAAGGAAGATCCAGATTTTTGATCCACCACTATCTCTACCTCTGCTTCTGGGGTTACTGCCAAATCAAAATTAAGCTCTAAACCCCTATAGTCTGTTAGTTCTTTTACAGTAACTTCAGTATCTAATGTCCTCTTTTCTACAAAATCTATAAAAGTATAGTCCCCAACATTCACAATATCTTGTAAGGGTATCTTAAGTGATGTTCCTAGTGCTGTAGCGCCAGAAACATCAATATTCAATGCTTTAGTGGGGCCATAAATGCGTCCATTGCCGTTTAGAAACCCACTGCCATAATACAGGGCTTCTGGGTCGTAAGGTGTATTCAAAATTAAGAAGCGTTCAGAAGAGGCGTTTATAGTGAGGTCTAATTTCCAATCGTCAAAAGATCGGTGGTCTATGGTGCCTGATAATTTAGCCTGGGTGTTATGCGTATCATCAATTAGCGTAATATCTTTAAAATCAAATACTTGATTATAGAGACCTATTTTAGCATTGGGAGAAAAATTATAATTAACACCAAGATAAGGAACGCTTATTCCGGCTTGGTTCAAGGTGAGTGTTCCTGTAAAATCAGGATTAACTATAGGTCCTGTAATTTCTGCATTTCCCCAGAGCCCTCCCCTTATATTACCTATAACACCTTTCCCCAAGGGACTAAAAGGCTCTAAAGGAAAAGCGTTAAAACTGGCTAATAATTTAATTTGATAATCACTGCTATCTGATTTGAAAATATTCCCCAACAGGCGTAATTTTTCTTCTTTATCCCTTAATAATTTAGCATTGATAATAAAATCTGAAAGATCCCCATTGCCCAATAAGTCAAGATCTAAATTACCTAGGACCGTTTTATTAATTTCAAAGTCTGCTATATCTAAATTAGAATTAGGAAAATATACATTGTCTTTTTGGAGTATGTTGAGTTCTCCATTTACCTTTCCATCCAAATCAAGGCTGTCTACCCTTGGAAAAATTTTTCTAAGGGCTACTTTAGAGAAAGACAACCTTATGTCCTTATAGGTGCTGTCTGCCAATTGACCATTTAAAACAACATTTTCACGCTCAGGAGAACTCATGACCAAGGAAGAGACAAAAACACTATCTAAATTTTTATTAAAGATTACTTTATTGTCCTTGTTGCCTGCCTCATTAATAAACCAATCAGCGCCTTTGAAGGCCAAGGTAGACTTTTTCAATCCTATTACAGATTGCTTACCGTCGTTAAAGGTGTGGTAAAAGTTTAACCCAAAAAGATCTGAACGGTCCTTCCCTCCCTTGAATTCTGCTCTGAAAAAAAGGGTGTCTTGTAGGGTGTTGTTAATGAGTCTAAGGTCTTCAATGTCGTAATAGGGGGTCTTGGCACTTTTAAGGGCCAAAAAGGTATTAAATAAAGGGTTCTTAGTGTCTACTTTTAAAACTACACTATCCAAAAGGTTGTTATACAAGGAGAATTGAGGGGATTTAAAATCAAGTTTAAAAACACCGGCATCGGCCTGAAGGGCCCCACGAATAAAAGTATTGGGTCCAAACTGCACCTCGGGTAGGAAAATCTCCACTAGTGTATTATAAATATCAAATTCAAAGGTCATTTCTTGGCCCTTGGTTACCTCAAATGGTTTGTAATTGGTGTAAATACTTCCCATGGCATTTTGGAGGAGCTTTCCAAATTCCAGCAACTTATAACGCCCACGAATAGCTCCAGATATAATGTCTTTTGAATTGATAGAAATGGTCCTGAATCCGTCTACTAGGCTGTCTGCAGCAACATTAAAATCTTCAAAAAAATAAGTGTTTTTAGCATTTTTGTATTGGGTATTTTTAAAGGCCAATACACCCAATACATTGTCTATATCCGTCCCTTTCAAGTCAATGTCCAGATCCCCTTTAAAAAGAGCTATAGAATCCTTGACCAAATTCATCTGATGCAAATCTGCATAATCCACAGAGGCGTTAAAATTAAAAGCCCTGTTGGCCTTTGAAAAATCTGCCAATCCACTAAAGGAAAACTTACAATTGGGATCTTCTACCGAAAGGGACCCTTCAAAGCGTTCATTTTTAAATAATCCAGATACACTGGCGTCTATATAATTATATCCTTTAAGGGTCATATTATACACCAAACCTTCTAAGTTGGTATTGAGATTGTTTAGTAAAAAACCGGTCCCTTTAATATTGGCGTCCATGCTCACTGCCCCAAGTGCATTTATTTGTGTATAGGCGCCTAAATCAAAATCTATCAGAGACAAGAAACCTTCATAAACACCTCGGTTTATGTCTGTGATATTAGAGAGGTCTACAGCGGCATAAAAATTACCCAAGCGTGTACTTGCGTTAATTTGAGTGGTGATCTGATCTGCACCAATCGCTGCATTCCCCCTAAGGGTAAATGTGCCTAGACGGCTCATAGACAATGGAAGGTTATTGCCCAACACCCTTGGCATTAATCGCTTTAAGGATCCGTATTGGCTTTCAAAACCTTTGATGTTGGCGTCCAAATAGAAGGGAGTCAAAGTGTCAAAAAAGGCATTAAAACCAAAATCACCCCTTAAAGCTGTATTGTCACTGGTTAAAAATAAGTTTGAGGCATTGAGCTTATTTAAAGTACCATCTAGGTTGGCGGAGAAATTAAAAACGGAAGTTTGGTCGAACTCAGGATAAAGTAAATTAATGTCCGCGGTGCCTATCTGGCTGTCTTTAAATTGTGCATGAAACAAAACTTTATTGTAAAAATCACCAAAATCTTCCCTGTCATAATCTAAGGTCACTTGTCCTAAAATAGTGGAGTGTGGTGTTTTTAATATGAGTGATTCAAAACGCATTTGATTCAGTCCATAACTAAATTGGGTGCTTAGATCTGAAACAGCTATTCCGTTGGGGGTATCAAAGGTCAACTGCTTTATGGCTGCATTTACCTGAGATCCTTTTATCTTAAAATCAGTTGCTTTAATCAGGAGGTTGTTGGCTGAAAAAAGGGCTGGTTGTGTTTTATTAAAATCTGTAATTACAAAACGAGCATTAGAAATTTGGACTTGTTTGGCGAATAATTCAAAAGGATTAGCTCCACTACTTTCTGTGTTTTCTAGGGTTACTTTTTCTAAAAAAACACCCCAATTGCTTTGTTCACTGTTTGGGTAGGTGGTTATTTTATAGGTCAGTTGGTCTATTTGAACTTTCCCTAAACTAAAGCGGCCTTTTACAAGCGCATTAAAATCTAAAATAGGGGCTTTTATTTGTTTTGCGTAAAACAAGGTGTCCTGTTTGTAATCCTCAGCAAACACATCATTAAGTCCAAATTGAAAGGTAAAAAGGGAACCCTCTACCCCATTTACGGAAAGATTGATTCCGTATTTGTCTGCAAGAGAATCGGTCAGCTTACGGGCCAAATAGGTTTGAAAAGTAGCACTGGAAAGCAACAAGGTTCCCAAGCTTAAAAACAAGAGTACCCCCAAAGCTATTTGAATGACTATTTTTCTGTATTTTTTGATAGCGCTATATGTTTTACCTTTGTGAGATATCAATTATGATTCCAAAGATAAATGGAAAATACCTCAATTCACATTTTAGCGATAGAATCTTCCTGTGACGACACTTCTGCTGCGGTACTCAGGGGAAACCAAAGACTGAGCAATGTGGTGGCTACCCAAAAAATACACGAAGCTTATGGTGGTGTTGTGCCAGAATTGGCCTCAAGAGCACACCAACAAAATATTGTCCCTGTAGTAGATCAGGCACTTAAACAAGCGGGTATAGACAAGTCTGAACTCCATGCCATTGCCTTTACTAGGGGGCCTGGACTTATGGGATCTTTACTGGTGGGAACTTCCTTTGCCAAGTCACTTTCCTTAGGCTTAGACATTCCTCTTATTGAAGTGAATCATATGCAAGGCCATGTCTTGGCACATTTCATTAAAAGTCCAGAGGAACCTAAAAAAGCCGTTCCAAAGTTTCCCTTTTTAGCCCTGACCATTAGTGGTGGTCACACGCAAATTATATTGGTCAAAGATTATTTTGACATGGATGTTTTAGGGGAAACCCTGGACGATGCCGTTGGAGAAGCCTTTGACAAATCTGCAAAAATATTAGGTTTCCCCTACCCTGGGGGTCCTTTGATTGACAAATTTGCTGCAGAAGGAAATCCCCATGCATTTGAATTCCCTATCCCAAAAGTGGGGGGTTTAAATTTTAGCTTTAGTGGACTAAAGACTAGCATACTCTATTTTATACAGAAAGAAACGGCTAAAAACCCAAATTTCATTGCGGCGCACAAAGCAGATATTTGTGCTTCTATACAGTACACTATTGTGGAGATTCTCATGAGAAAAGTGAAAAAAGCCGTAACCCAAACAGGAGTCAGAGAAATAGCGATTGGTGGTGGTGTTTCTGCCAATAGTGGCATTAGAGCAGCGCTTACAACTGCGGGGGAAAAACACGGATGGACCATTCATATTCCTAAATTTGAATATTGCACTGACAATGCTGCAATGATTGGTATAGTGGGCTATTTGAAATACCTCAATAAAGATTTTACCCATCAAAAAGTGGCCGCAAAAGCCAGGTATATTATTGACCCATCATTATGAATTTATTTTATGCACCCTGCTTTACGGCAGAAGACAACAGTGTGGCGCTGTCCCAAGAGGAGAGCAAACACGCGACCAAAGTACTTAGAAAAAAAACAGGAGACCTCATTCACCTCACCAATGGAAAAGGCCTTATGGCTCAAGGTGAAATTTCAGATACTGCGGGTAAAACAGTACAGGTTTCTCTAATAGAAATTCATCTGCAAACACCAAAACCCTATTCCTTAGATCTTTATGTGGCGCCCACTAAAATGAACGACCGTTACGAATGGTTTTTAGAGAAAGCAACTGAAATAGGGCTTTCTAGTGTCACACCCATAATATGCGATCAATCAGAAAGAAAAGTGATCAAAGCGGAGCGATATGAAAAAGTGCTTTTAAGTGCTATGAAGCAATCCCTACAAGCCTACTTGCCCTTGCTTCACCCAGCCATTTCTTTAAAAAAATGTTTGGATCAAGATATTAGTGGAGAAAAGCTTTTTGCGCATTGTGAGGCAGACAAGATGAAAACAGCTTTAAATTCCCTAGATTTAAAAAATAAAAAACTATCTATTTTCATTGGCCCTGAGGGAGATTTCTCCCTATCAGAAATTAAAAAAGCCATAGAAAAAGGGTGCAAACCCGTGAGTTTTGGAAACACCAGACTCAGAACAGAAACAGCTGCTTTATACGCTTGCGCCTCTGTGGCAGCTCAAAATGAAAGTGAATGAACGCAAAAATCATTTCTTCTGGGATTTTAAGGGCCCTGGCTATTGTAGTGGCTATTCTGGCTGGTTTATATTTTCTAAATGCAATTACAACAGTTTTAGTTTATATAGTCATAGCGGCCATTGTATCCCTTATTGGGAGACCCATTGCCCTTTTTCTAAAAAACAAACTCAGGTTTAATAGGACTATAGCCGCTATAAGCACTATGGCTATTTTATTAGGCATTTTATCCATGCTTATTGCCCTGGTAGTTCCCTTACTCGTTCAACAAGGGGAAAATCTAAGCCTATTGAATATTAAAGGCCTCAAAAGTAGTATTACTGACTTATATGCAGAAATCACAGCCTATTTTGGTCTAGAAAACAATTCTTTATTTGCTCAATTTCAAGACAGTAGCTTAATCACCACTTTATCATTAGAGCAGCTACCCGCGTTTTTTAACGCCGTATTGGGTCTTCTAGGGAACTTTGGAGCAGGCCTCTTTTCGGTGGCCTTTATCTCTTTCTTTTTCTTAAAAGACAGTGAATTGTTTGAAAATGGCATTCTGATGTGGGTGCCTTCAAAAGAAAATCTTAAAACCAAGGAGGCTTTTGCTAAAATTAAAAGCCTCCTGTCTAGGTATTTTTTAGGATTGTTGTTTCAAATACTCATATTGTTTGTGATTTACAGTATTGTTTTGAGTGTTTTTTCTGTGCCCAACGCCATGGTCATTGCCTTCCTTTGCGCCCTGCTAAATCTTATCCCATATGTGGGTCCAATAGTGGGTGGAATGCTCATGGTGTTTTTAACCATGAGCAGTCAATTAGGCGCTTCATTTAATGAAATAATCTTACCAAAAACCACCTATGTAATGATCGGTTTTATCATAGGACAATTGGTAGATAATTTCTTGTCGCAACCCCTTATTTTTTCTAAAAGTGTGAAGTCACACCCACTGGAAATATTCTTAATTATTTTGTGTGGCGGCCTACTTTGGGGCGTTACTGGAATGGTGGTAGCGATCCCATTATACACGGCAATAAAGGTGGTATTAAAGGTGTTTTTTACAGAAAATAGTCAGATAAAATCTTGGACAAAAAACCTATAGTTTTACTTTGAATAAGAATATATTAAATACTGGTATTCAAGATTTTATAAATAAAAATTTAACTACTGACACCTTGTCAGTTGCGCTTTCCAAACCCCTTTTTGAAGGGGTAAGCAATACTGAAATCATTCAGCAGATAGAAGCGGCTAAAAAGTGCGTCCACAAGCTACCAACTTGGTTTAATACCCAGGGCATTTATTACCCCCTACCCCTTCAAGTAGAACAGACTTCCTCTGAGATTACTGCGCGCTATAAAGCGGGTTTGATCCGGGGTAAATCACTGGCAGATATCAGTGGTGGAACTGGTGTAGATAGCTTTTATTTTGCAAATTATATAAAGCAGGTTTATCACCTTGAAATTAATCCTGAATTGGCTGAAATCGCCGCCTTTAATTTAAGTGTTTTGGGGGCTAAAAATATTTGTTCAATGGCCACTGACGGCATTGCGTTTATTCAAGATTTTAAAGGTACTCTTGATTGGGTTTATATAGACCCCTCTAGAAGGAGCGATCAAAAGGGAAAGGTTTTTATGCTAGCAGATTGCAGTCCCTCTATGCCAGCCATATTACCCATGCTTTGGAATAAAACGGACAAGATTTTGATTAAAACAGCTCCTCTGTTAGATATTAGTGCTGGTTTAAAGGAATTGAGTTCTGTCAAAGAGATTCATGCGGTTGCTGTAAATAGGGAAGTCAAAGAGCTGCTGTGGCTACTAGAAAAGGATTATGATGGGCCTGTGGCCCTTAAAGCTGTTTTGCTCAATGAAAATGGTTTGTTAGATTCATTTAACAGCAGCATATCCGAGGAATCACATAGTAGTGCTAGCTTTAGCCTACCCCTCGATTATTTGTTTGAACCACATGCAGCTGTATTAAAATTAGGGGCTTTTAAAAGTGTTTCTAGCCAGCTAGGGATAGCTAAACTTCACCCAAACAGCCACTTGTACACCGCTCATAATATTGTGCCCTTTCCAGGTCGTAGCTTTAAAGTATTGAATTATTTTGCCTACCACAAGAAAGCCATGAGGTCTTTTGAGAAGACCAAAGCCAATGTGAGTACTAGAAACTTTAAAATGACCGTGGCGGCTTTAAGAAAAAAACACCACCTCCAAGACGGAGGCAGTGTGTACTTATTTTTTACAACAGACCTCGAAGAAAAGCCCATTGTAGTGGTTTGTGAAAAAACTTAGGTCAATAAGTTTCCTTGCTCATCCCAGGAGGCTATATTTCCCCTAGTTTTCTGATCTATGCATTTGGCCAACCAGGCTTCTTCATAAGCCATACCGTGTTGGTCTAATACCTCCTGCGGCACACCATCCCAAACATTAGGCATATTTCCTTGATAACCCAAGTCTTTAATTCCAGTTTCTGTGGTGTAATACCCTGTTAGGGTGAGGTTTCTCATTAAAGAAAAGAAACGCACTTCTAGCGGGCGTGCCCCTTCAGAAACAGCTAGATCTGGATAAGCTATTTCTTCTAATATCTCATGTTGTTGTGCAGGCTCCAATTTTTTAAATTCAAGTCCAAAACGCCTGTTACTTATGTGATCTAACCACATTAAGCCACCCCTAATTGGGGTTTGAAATGCCGGATAGTCTTTGGCCATAAACTCAATGAAATCTGGAACACCCACACTGGCAGCGCTTGGAAAATCTTCATTTTCAGGTAAGATCAATGCGGTAAGGATGGCCAAACTTTCCAATTCATGTGGAGTGAAAAATTGCTGGGCATGCAAAGCAGCTATTTGAGCGTCCTCCTCAGGAGTTCTACCATAGTTGGTCGCTCCAGTAGCCATGGCTTCTTGTGCTTCTGCACTAATTTCTGGTTGGCAAGAAGCTAAGGCCAAACCTCCAGCTGCTGCACCAATAAAAAGGGACTTTATACTTTCTCTTCTATCCATTTCTTAAATATTTTGCATTTTAAGCTGTTCTACTATATAGTCACAAGTTCTCCATGAGAGTGCTAAGATGGTCCATGTTGGGTTTTTGTCGGCCTGAGATACGAAAGGCCCAGCGTCTACAATAAATACATTGTTAGCGTCGTGTAATTGCTGGAACTGATTTACCACAGAGGTTTTTGGGTCATTCCCCATTCTGGTGGTACCCACCTCGTGAATAATTCTTCCTGGCGCCTCTAAACCGTACTCCCTGTCTGCACCTGGTGCTGCAGAAAGTGCCTCGCCACCCATATTGTGAATAAGCTCGTCAAAGGTCTCATGCATGTGCTTGGCTTGTTTTCGCTCAAAGTCTGACCAATTATAATGAAAACGAAGCACTGGAATACCAAATTGGTCTACCACAGAAGGATCTATTTCACAGTAGTTGTCTTCCATAGCGATAGATTCTCCTCTACCGCCAAAACCAACAACAGATCCGTAGTATTTTTTTACATCCGAACGCAGGCTGTTGCCGTAACCGCCTACCTTAAGTCCAAAAAACTTATTGTATTCATTGGCGTTAAAACCAAAGCCGTAGTTAGGCATTCCCATACCACCCCATACTTCTATGTGGTAGCCTCTAGGAAAATCCAATTTCTTATTGTCTAACCACCAGGGGGTATAAACATGCATACCTCCTACACCATCTTCATTGTACATTTTTCTGTTCACCAAATCCGGTACAAAGGCAGACCTACCGCTTCCCGTAGAGTCGTGGAGGTATTTACCTACCGTATTACCGCTATTCCCTAGACCATTTGGGTGCTGAGGAGATTTAGAGTTTAGTAATATTCTCGCAGAGCTACAAGCTGAAGCTGCCAAAACAACTACTTTAGCCCTAAGTGTATATTCTTTTCTGTCTGCTTTATCAATATATGAAATGCCAGTGGCCTTTCCTTCTGAGTTGGTTAACACCTCTCTCACCATAGCATTATTGTACAAGTCTATTTGCCCTCCATTCTTTTGCGCTGGAAAAATAAGGCAACTTCCCGCAGAGAAATCTGCGTAAGCGGAACAGGACCTATTACACTGACCACAGTAAAAACAAACCCCACGTTCTGGGTTAATCTTCTTGGTTAGCATAGACATTCTGGAGGGAATCACTGGTATATTAGACTTTCTTGCGCCTTTAATATAAAATAGCTCATGTAAACGAGGCTTTGGTGGTGGCAAGAAAAAACCGTCTGGCTCGTTAGGTAGGTTTTCTTTAGAACCAAAAAGTCCAATAAGTTTGTCTACTTTGTCGTAATAAGGTTTAACATCTTCATAGCCTATGGGCCAGTTGTCTCCTAAACCATCTACGTCTTTGTGCTTAAAATCACGCTCTGAAAAACGAAGCGATATACGGCCCCAGTGGTTGGTCCTACCACCGAGCATACGCGCTCTAAACCAATCAAACTTGGTGCCGTCTTTTCTTGTATAAGGTTCTCCTGGAATGTCCCATCCACCATATAAAGCATCAAAATCACCAAAAGTTCTTTGGGTGTTAGCCCCCCTCCTGGGAGACTCCCAAGGCCATTTCATTTGCGTTTGTTGGTCAGGATTGGCGGGGTCAAAATGGGGTCCCGCCTCTACTACCGCTATGTTTAAACCTGCCTCTGAGAGTATTTTTGTAGCCATTCCACCACCTGCTCCAGATCCGACAATCACTGCGTCGTATATTTTAGAGGATTCTTTTATTTGCATAGTTGGTTATTTTGAAAACAATATAGGTCAAAAAAATCATTTTGATAAAACGATTATACCAACAACTTGTAGCAGACTAAAAACAACCTTTTTGAAAGGTTAAATGACTTTTTATTGCAATTGTTCAAGCGCTTCTGAAACAGTACTTACTGGAAGCTTACAACTGTAATCTTTACAGACATATAATAGGGTCTCTCCAGCATAGAATCGGTCTTGAAACAAGGGCAATTCACTCGGTGTTTGTGAGCCAACTACCAATACATTAGGTAAGCCCAATTGATTTATTTTTTTTGCAAAATCAAAGGCTTGGGGGCCCAAAATAGCCAATTCAAAATAAGGGTAAAGTTCATATAAATAAACCTGACCCAACTGGGTGTAGTTTTCCAAATCACTTGAAACAAAGGCCTGGGCGTTTTGCATGGTTTGTGCTGCTTTTTTAGTAGCCTCACTATTAAATTTAATATGCCCAATTAAAAAATTAACCTGTGCAGCCACTCCATTATCTGAGGGCATTACTCCGTCTGAGAATACATAAAGTGGCGCCATTAATTCAGCTGTATCGCCAAAAGCATAAGCAGATTTTTCTGCATGGTAAAAACGACTGTTTAAATAAGTCATATTGTTTTCTGCAGCATCTAAATAAAAAGAATTGTTTGTGGAGAAATACAGCGCCAAAGCCGCTTGGGACAACAAGACATAATCTTGTGTGAATACAGGTGTGGCCTCCCCAGCCTTATATATATGACGTAATTCTTCTGGCGCTTGGGCGCTAATAAGCTCATATAACTGTGTGGCTGCTTCCAAATAGCGTGAATCTCCAAAAGCATTGTACGCTTCTGCATAGCCACTTACTAATAGCGCATTCCAAGAAGTAATAAGCTTGTGGTCCCTTAAGGGAGCGCCTCTTTCATTTCGGGCCCTAAGGAGCAATTGCTTCCATTCACTTTGTAAAGCTTCAAAACTTTCTTGAGTGAGTCCGTGAGTGGCTTTAAATAAGGCAGTGTCTTCTGGGGCTTTAAGGATCCAATAGCGGTCTTCCCACAAGTCGTTTTCTAACAAACCATAGTAAGCAGAAAACAATTCCCAACGGCCAGAGATTATAGCTTTGAGCTCTTGGGGCGTCCATACATAAAAAAGCCCTTCCTCTCCATTAAAATCTGCATCCAAAGCAGCTGCATAGCCCCCTTTAGGAAGCTTCATTTCTCGCTCTAAAAAATCATAAGTTTGCGCTACCACTTCCTTATACGGCTCTTTTTTAAAAAATTTAAACGCTTTAGAATAAAGTTGTATTAATTGCGCATTGTCATAAAGCATTTTTTCAAAATGAGGGACTTTCCAATATGGATCGGTACTATAGCGGTAAAAACCACCCCCTATTTGATCAAAAATACCCCCAGAAGCCATTTTATCTAGGGTTGTTTCTACATAAGACAATACGAGGCTGTCTTTTGAAAGTTGCCCATATGAAAGGAGAAAATCTAAACTGTTGGGACGCATAAATTTCTGATCACCCTTGAGCCCCCCCCAATCAAGGTCCCATTTCTTTTGCCATTCAGCCATTCCATTGGCTATGTCTGATACACCCAACTGTGCTGCTTCTTCAGGAACTTGAACAGAAAGTGCCGCTACAATACCATTTTTTAGATCAGCCCCAAAAGACCTCAGTTTTTCTGGTTGGCTGTGATACAAATCTTTCAACTGTTTTAAAACAGCCATCCATTGTGTCTTGGAGTGATACGTACCTCCATATATTGGGGTTCCATCTGGTAATGCAACTATGTTTAGTGGCCATCCGGTTTGCTTGCCCATTAAACTTAATGCGGCCATATACGTTTGATCCAAATCTGGTCTTTCTTCTCTATCTACTTTAATATTAATGAAAGAACCATTCATTAAATCTGCTACCGCAAGGTCTTCAAAACTTTCTTCTTCCATAACATGACACCAATGACAGGAGGCATAACCCACACTAATTACCAACAAACGATCTAAATCTTTGGCCTTTTTCAAAGCTGTATTATTCCAAATTTTCCATGCCACTGGGTTTTTGGCGTGTTGCAATAAATAGGGACTGCTTTGGGTAGACAATTCGTTGGTTTGGGTATAAAGATCCTGAGAACGCAAAGATTCAGGCCATGACAATAAAGCCAATAGCACTAATAAAACCTTTAATGATTTAGTCATTTCATTCATAAGTGATCCAAATTACAATTTATTTTGAAAATACAATCACCCGTATGAACTGCTAAAAAAATACTTACATTTACACATATTTTTGGCTTATGAAAACCCTGACTAAGTACGCCCTAGTACTGCCTTTATTTTTTTTCTTCAGTATTGTTAAAGCTCAAGACTCTATTCCATCTGTAGCCGCAATAAACCAAGACAGCATTCGTCTTGAGCAATACAATACAAAAATACAGCTCATTGAGAGTCAAAGGGTTGCAGATTCAATTAAGAAAGTTGAGTTATTGGCTGAGATACAAAGTCTTAAAACTACAGACAACCTCAAAAAGGAAACCCTTCAAGCCCAATTAGACGCTATTAGTGCTCAAGAAACAGAGCGATTGGCCGCCAAAAAAAGAGAAGTAGAAGCCTTAAGGGCTACAAGCAAAGGAGTGCCAGTCATGGGCTTTTTTAAGGACACCCTATTAACAATATACAGTCGTCTGGGAAGTTTTTCCCCTGAAGAACGAGCTAAAGCAGTCAATCAAAGGATTCAAAACCTAGCTGGATTAAGAGATTTTTCTGCAGATAGTCTCGTCATAGAAAGCGAGTACAATATTTTAAATTTGGTGTATTCGGATCAGATTATCACCAGCATTTCAGAAGAAGACGCGCTTTGGTCTAAAATGAACGCTGCAGACTTGAGTGTTAATTACCAGAAAATTATTTCAACGGCTGTTTTAAATTATCAAAATGAAACCAATATAATTACCCTACTCAAAGAGTTTGGTTTGGCTTTATTGGTTCTCATTATTACCTATTTCATTATTAAGTACATCTTCATAGCATTTAGATGGAGTGCAATTAAAATACGCGCCCAAGAAAACAAACGCATTAAAGGAATAAAAATCAAAGACTATACGCTCTTTGACGCTTCCAGACAGGTTGCAGTGCTTATTAATTTAAACACCGTTCTAAAGTGGCTTGTGGTATTAAGCACCGTATACATAGCCCTACCTATTTTGTTTGGTATTTTTCCATGGACCAAAGACATGGCCCAGACCCTTTTTGGATATGTATTAGATCCTTTAAAAGACATTGGTTTAGGGCTTTGGAATTACCTACCCAACCTAATTACTGTGATCGTTATTATTGTGGTATTTAGGTATGTACTTAAAGGTTTATACTTCTTAAAATCTGAGATTCAACAAGAAAATCTTAAGCTTCCTGGCTTTTATTCAGACTGGGCCGCACCTACCTATCAAATCGTTAAGGTATTGGTATTTGCCTTTATGATTGTGGTGATTTTTCCCTATTTACCTGGGTCTGACTCACCTGTCTTTCAAGGGGTATCTGTATTTCTTGGATTCTTATTCACCTTTGGATCTGCCGGTTCGCTTTCTAATATTATCGCAGGCCTAGTACTTACTTATATGCGTCTTTTTAAAATGGGAGATCGAGTGAAAATTGGCAGTATCTCTGGAGACGTTATAGAAAAAAATATGTTGGTGACTCGGGTAAGGACCACAAAAAATGAAATTATCTCCATTCCCAACGCTACGGTAATGAATAGCCACACTATAAATTACAGCAGTGACGCCCCAGAAAAGGGACTTATCATGCATTCCACTATTACCATTGGGTACGATATTCCTTGGAGAAAAATGGAAGAAGTCCTCATTAAAGCAGCACTAAAAACACCTTTATTACTAGAAGATCCAGCTCCTTTTGTACTTCAAACAAGCCTAGATGACTTTTATGTGTCCTATCAGATAAACGCTTATACTAGGGAACCTAACAAACAAGCCACCATTTACTCTAACTTACACGCCAATATTCAGGATTTTTGCAATGAGGCAGGTATAGAAATCATGTCTCCACATTATAGGGCTGCTAGGGACGGAAACCAGAGCACCATTCCTGCAGATCAGTTGCCTAAGGATTACAAAGCGCCTAGTTTTATGTTTAAAAGGGAGGAATAAATAGCTATTTAGCTGTGAAAGACCCAAAAATGAATTCCTGTTCGGTTTTAAAAGGGGTGGTATGTATTTGTTTTTCAAAAGACAAAGACTCAAAACCATACTTCTCAAAGAGCTGTTTCAAGGATGCTTCATTGTATTGAATAATGTCTAATCCACTACACTTTTTGGGTCCGTTGGTAGAAAAAGCTCCAATAATGACGTGGCCTTTAACAGCGCGATTTAATAATGTCAAATAATCTCTAATGCTTTCAGCCGATGCTTGAAAGTGAAACGAAGCCCTATCATGCCAAAGATCATAAGAAAGCTTGGGATTATAATCTATCACATCACTTACTACCCACTTAACTTGTGTAGCTCTATCCCCTAGTCTCTCTTGAGCGCGAATAATAGCGGTTTCTGAAATATCTAATACCGTTAGGTTTTTATAGCCTAAATCTATAAGGCGGTCTACCAATTGACTGTCTCCGCCTCCCACATCAATTATTTGGGCGTCTAAGGATAGTTTGGCCTTAGAAATAAGTTCTAAAGACATATTGGGCTCATTTTCTGTCCAACTCACCTCTTGAGGTGTTTTAGTTTTGTAGATACGCTCCCAATGTACTTTAGAATCATCCATAGGATAAACTAAGAAAGTTGCTTTTGCTTATTGATTAAGATAATGGTCAAACTAAACAGAAGCATTAAACCCGCAGGTAAAAATTTAATAGCTTCATCGCTTACTTTAAAATGCATAAAGACAGCGCCTAACATTAGCGCTCCCATTAATGCAGCAGAAGGAAGTATGGCTTTTCTATTCACAAAACCGATTAAAAGCCCTATTGCTGCTAAGACTTTCAAGCCTCCAATAACATACACAATTGTTTCGCTGAGCCCGTAAACGGCAAATTCCTCAATCATATTAGCGGCTTTTCCACCCCTATAAATGGTTGGATTATTAAATCTAAAAAACCAAACATTAATAACCACGAATGAAACCACAGCCATTAAAATATATTTTATGTATTTCATAATTAAAGTTTTAAGCTTTTTATAAAGATATAAGAATTTAACAATAAGTAAAACAAAGCGGGTAAAGACTGTATTAAACTATCTTGAATATTGATTCGAGTTCCTAAAGCTCCAGCCATCATTGCAGCTAAAATGGCTGCACTTATTAAGGAAATTTTAAACTTACCCATACCGTACAAAAGTCCCGCACCACAAATTAGCTGCACTAGCCCAATGAGTATTCTCATTGCAGAGAAGCCATATCTTGTGAATTCCGCTATATAAAATGGGTGAAATAAAGTAAGTATTCCATAGATTAAATGTGATGTACCACAAAAAATTCTAATGATTGATAATTTCATGACGCGAAGCTAGATGTTCTGTGGTTAATAACCGGACTTTTTTTAAAAATTCAGCTCCAATTGCGAAACCTATTTATTTTTTATAGAATACAGGTAAAACCGCTCCACTTTGTCCCTAGCCCAGGGCGTTCTTCTCAAGAAGGTCAAACTAGATTTCACTGTCTGATTGCTTTTAAAGCAATTAATATTGACCTGATTGGCCATTTCTTCCCAGCCATGCGTTTCTACCAGATATTCTAATATATCTAATAATTTAACACCGTGTAGAGGGTTGTTGGGTTGAGATTCCATTAATTGTATTTTAATAAACTATTGTTTATTGTGCTAAAGTAGGCAAAATAGCAATAGAGGTTTATGTTTTAAGGCTTCGCTTCGCTCGCTGATCCTTTTGCGTTCCATCTTGAAAATAAAAAACCCGCTTTAGAAATTTCAAGCAAGCTTGAATTTCATAGCGGGTTTTTTATTTATATGTGATCGCGAAAGGATTCGAACCTTTGACCGTCTGCTTAGAAGGCAGATGCTCTATCACATGACAATTAAAGCTAAAGCCTTATAAACATTGACTTTGCAAATATCTATTACAGCTAACTTTTGTTTAACTGTCAAATAGGTGTCAAAATGAATGTCAATTATCCCAAGATTTGTGTCTGTAAAGACAAACGTATTTATGTATTTTTCTACATCAATAGTAAAAGATATAGGCTGTTTAATGGAAAGAGAATCGGTTTACAATTAGACCCTAACTCTTATCCTGTAGATATTAGATATGATAAAGCGCAACTATTAGCTGCTGAAGTGTATAAGTATGTATCTCAAGGAGGCATATTCAAAGAATATAATAAAGAGTCTTTAGTCACAGGGAAACTAACTGATAAAGAATACTTGAAATTGTCTTTAAATATAAAATGTAAAGAAGATTATACTAAATCCTACAAATCAGAACTGAACTACGCATACAAACTTCTTTTAAACGCTTCTAAGAGCGCTAAATATGAGAGGAGAGATATTATAAAGGTTTTAGAATACTATAACAACAGCAGCTCTTACAACAGCCTACTTAAAAATTTAAAAGTTCTTTTTAATAAAGCTGAAGAATTAGGTTTAGAAAACAACCCAACAAAGGGTTTAAAGAGGAAAAAATCTAAAGCTAACCTCAATAAACCGTTTGAAGATGTATCAGCAATACTAAACGAAATAAAGACTTTCAACTACAATCTATACCTGTGTTGTATTATGACTTATGGCTGTCTCTTAAGACCTCATAGAGAGGTTAGAGAACTTACTTGGGGAGACTTCACAGCAGATTTATCTTATATAAAACTATCAGGAAACAGAAATAAGTCAGGAAGAAATAGAATAGTTCCTGTGCCTTCATATGTTAGAGAATTGTTGAATAAAGAAGATAATAACCTTAACATATTTACAGGAACAACTATAGCACCTAATCCTGACTATTTTAAGACCATTTGGGGGCGTTTTAAGAAGGTTTCTAAGCTACTTGAACAAGACCAAACATTATATTCCTTCCGTCATAGTGGAGCTATAGATATCTATAAAAGAACAGGGTCACTTAGTAAACTTCAAAAGGCTTTAGGGCATTCTTCTTTAGCTGTTAGTTTAACCTATTTAAGAGGACTTGAGGTTAGCGAGTTAGAGGAGGAAGATATGCCTGTTATATAAGAATCATTCCTCTTTAACAAATACACCATTAATGATTTCCCACGAAAATTTAACATTATATGCATTGGGATTTAATTGTAAATTATTAAGTCCTTTATCCCTTGCCATGTCATTATTAAACAACTCAACAATACCATCTCCATCAAAATCCGATGTCATAATAAAATTCGGATTCTGTGTGCTACCTAAATTATAATTATCTGAAATTACATCAGGAGTCACATCAATAAATTCTTTATTTAAAACATTTTTTAAAACTTGAATATAATACCCCTCGTAATCATATATTTTATGTGTAGGAATTCTGTACAATAATATATCAGTATAACCATCACTATCAAAATCATAGAAATTAAAATCATATCCCCTTTTAAAATCTTCAACATTAGGTAGTTCTATTAACCTGTTATCAAAATCTAAACCATCTCCAAAAAGAACGACAGATGGTGATTGCCCAAAAACACCTGTAAACTCCTTATCATCCTCTCCTGACAAAAATAAATCTAAATAACCATCTTTATCAATATCATATAGTTCCATAGTTATTTTACTTCTAAAGTAATAAGGTGGCCCTACTATTTTCCTAACTGTGAAATTGGCATTACCATCATTAACTAAAATTTTACCATACTCCAAATATTCATAGCTTCCATTATCATCGGGTAATAACGGAAATGTAGATTTTACAAAAACAACATCAACATCACCGTCGTTGTCTATGTCACCTGACGCAACAGAATGGTCATAATTATTTGAAAGTTCTGTGAATCTAATTTCTGTAAAATTATCGTTTTCACCATTAATAATCATAACAGGGTATTCTTTGTTAAAACTTCCATCGGCAGGAGGAGGATTATCTTGATTACCATGAATTCCTGTTCCCGCAAACAAAACATCAGGTAGACCATCTCCATTAAAATCATTTACTACACCTTTCATAGCATGAATCATTCCAACAAATTTTGAAGAGTTTTCCTCATCTAAGCTTAAGTATCCATATTTATTGCCTTTAAAAAATTGAATTGTAGTTCTATCTTCAATACCATCAAATGATTTTTTATAATCAGTACCTGAATGCATTAAATCCATATAACCATCCCCATTATAATCTAAAACTACAGAACATCTTGGCTCTCCCGCGGTTTGATTACCCATAAGTGGTAATCCATATGAGTTTATAACTTTTTCATAATTTCTATGTAGATAAGGGACTCTTGTATTATATGCAGTATCGAAATAATTTAAATTATGATAATTTGAAAAAGGATATGCTAATTCAATAAACTCTGCACTTACATCTACAGACTCATTAACTAACAATTGAACTTCTAATTCTTCAGACTCAATAGCTCCTGTCCAACCAACAAACTCCCATCCTTCAGCAGGAACAGCTGTTAACTTAACAGTAGTTCCTGAATCGTAATCTGTTGTTCTTCCTACCTCTACTATTTCTTCTATAACTTCACCTTCGCCTTCTATGTTTACTGTAAGTGGGTATTTCTTCTTCTCAAAAGTAGCAGTAACTGTCTTAGATTCTATTATGCTTAGTTGTATAGGATTCTCAGTTGGTTCTATGTCTCCTATATCTCCACTCCAACCTGTAAATAACCATTCATCTGTTGGTTCAGCTGTAAGTTTAACAGTCGTCCCTGAATCGTAGTCTGTAGTTCTTCCTGCATTAACTATTTCCTCTAACACCTCTCCTTCACCTTCTATGTTTAATGTCAAAGGATACTTCCTTTTCTCAAAGTTTGCTGTTAGAGTTGAGTTTGAGCTAACTGTGATTGTTCTTGTAGCATCTGTATTGCCATCTGACCAATCTTTAAATAGATACTCTCCTTGAGGAGTTGCAGTTACATTAACAGTCTGACCTGCCTCGTATTCACCTCCTGTGGTTGATACAGTTCCTCCTTCTCCAGCAGATAATGTAATAGTATATTTAACTATTGGAGCAGGTGGTGGAGTAACAGGTGTTGAGGTCTCATCTGAAGAACAAGACAAAAGAATAGCGAAGATGCTTAGTAGGAAGATTATCTTTTTCATAGGTTAATTATGTTTAATCGTATTCTCTTCTAATAAATTTACCTCCGACATTTTCCCAATAAAGATTATTAATAAAGCTGTCACCAAAGCTGTTTCCAGCACCATAAGGAACGATATCAAAATCTCCATCCTCATCTTTGTCAATCATTGAAATAAAATAGAATTCTCCATATTTACTTGCATTCATATTATAATAATAATCAATCTTCTCTTCGGTAACATCCTCAAAAACTCTATTCCCTTTGTTTTCAAATAATGTTAATTCATAGTTTTTATAAAAAATATCTCCTTCAACTACAGTTGAAAGAATTATAACATCAATATCTCCGTCTGAATCAAAATCAGTGAACCCTGACCCTAACATATTTGCATTATATCTATGTTCCTGTTTATCTAAAACCTCTAGATTATCAGATTTAAATTGAATATTATTGTCTCCCCATAAAACCCAAGGTTTATTGTTATTATGAAATCCCTTGTTAAAATCCTCCCAATATTCAAAATAGGATTTTGTATTGTCGTTTTTGTCGTCCAATTTTGTTCCCCCAACTATATCCAAATTACCATCTCCATCAAGGTCGAATAAATTAAAAGATAAAACATTCCAGTTATAGGGATATTTCTCAATAAAACTTTCATAATCTGACAATAATTCAACTGTTTCAAAACTCCGGCCTCCAGAATTTAAAATGATTTTTGGACTAGTACTTAGTTCTGCACCCTGAACAGCCCAAGGCATCATCAAAATATCAACATCACCATCATTATCTATATCTCCAGAAGTAGATGTGTGAGTATCAAGATTTTCTGGGCCAAAAGGAACCTCACTAAATTCTCCGTTCGCTTCAAAATAAACGATAACTGGAGGGCCAGGAGGAATTCCCTCTCCCGAATTTTCAGTTACTTGATTAGGATTCCAATTAACACTGTTATTATGTCTATTATTATGTAAAAATAAAATATCTAGATATCCATTATTATCAAAGTCAGCCATTGAAGTAGGTGATGCCCAATTAATATAATTTGATTGTGAAACGGATGTAGATTTATTACTGTTAGAGAAATAATCACTTATAAAAATAAATTGCGATTTCTCATTTCCAAATTTATTGTCAGGGGTAAATGTCCATGAAGATGCAAAATAATCTAATTTGTTATCGTTATTAAAATCACCCCAAGTATCATAAGAACCGTGTACTCTATATCCTGGCCAGAACCCATAACATGTACCGTCCTCAGTTCCATCCAAAGACCAATTACAAAAAGTTGTCTCACCTGCTGATTCGTACCATCCTAAATTTGCATATTCTTCTTTTGATAAATATCTATAAAAATACTTTTGCCTGTAAAATGATGATGTCGTCTCATTTATTGATGAATATTTCTCATAATTTGGCATTTTTAGATAAAATATAGCATTGATTTCTTTAGCTTCACTGACCAATAACTGAACCTCTAATTCTGTTGATTCAATAGCACCTGTCCATCTAACAAACTCCCATCCCTCTGAAGGAACAGCAGTTAACTTTACAGTAGTACCTGAATCATACTCTGTAGTTCTACCTGAATTTACAATTTCTTCCAAGACTTCTCCCTCACCCTCTATGTTAACTGTTAAAGGGTACTTCTTCTTTTCAAAGTTTGCTGTTAATGTTGAGTTAGATGATACAGTAATAGTTCTTGTAGCATCTGTATTGCCATCTGACCAATCTTTAAATAGATACTCTCCTTGAGGAGTTGCAGTTACATTAACAGTCTGACCTGCCTCGTATTCACCTCCTGTGGTTGATACAGTTCCTCCTTCTCCAGCAGATAATGTAATAGTATATTTAACTATTGGAGCAGGTGGTGGAGTAACAGGTGTTGAGGTTTCATCAGAAGAACAGGATAAAACAATAGCAAAGATGCTAAGTAGGAAGAGTAGCTTTCTCATAGTTAGTTAATGGTAAGATTTGGTTATACTAAATTAGTGTGTACTAAGCAGGGAAAAAACACTATCAATATAATGAGAGTATTTTAAATCTATAAAAGAACAGGGTCTTTAAGTAAACTTCAAAAGGCTATGGGGCATAGTTCTTTAGCTGTTAGTTTGACCTATCTAAGAGGATTAGAAGTTAGTGAGTTAGAGGAAGAAGATATGCCTATGGTTTAGATAAAAACTAATTCGTAAAAAAAATGAAAAATTAATTATCTTGTGGATAAAATAAAACATGATGAAAGAGGATAACTTAGTAAAAAAATATATTGAACTTAAAAAAAAGCACAGTGATTTTTTTGAAAAGTTTAATCCAATAAAAAGAGTTAAATATAAGAAGGAAATAGTTTCAATTAAAACAGAAATTGACAAAGTAGAAGCTGAATTAACAAGTCAAATTTTAAGTTTAAAACTAAATTATTATAAAGTTTTAGAGGAGCTTAGGAGCAATAACTTGGAAAGGTTTTTATTACAAAATGAAGCAATTCAGAACTATGTAAATAATAGTGCAATTTCAAACAATTTAGGTTTTAACTTAAATGAAAAAGAAGATATTTTAAACGAATTTCGAGAATTGTGTTTAAAAAGCTGGGCAGATAATATCATAAGTGCAGAAGAGCGAAAAGAGTTAAATACTTTTTGCAAAGAAATGAAAATTGATATTATTACTCAACAATCAATTGAATGGGAAGTTAAAAACAGAACTAATAAAGATAACCTAGACATAAATAATATTATTTTATACTATCATGAAATAGAAAATAGAGCTGTTTCTGACATATCAAAAATATTCCAAACAGAATATAGATTGAAAATTTCTGAGGATAGAATCAATCAATTTTTGAAATCTAAGGACGTAGAAGTTACAACGAAAGGAAATAATGAAGATGACATTATTTATAAAATAAATTTTGGTTCTATTAATGTTTATGTTCAAAAAATCGAAGAAATTAATTCAAATTTTGAATTTGAGATAGCATACATGGAGGGTTTTGGTGGAGATTTTAAAATATTAATTGAAACTAAGGTTTATGAGTCAATAAGTGAAATTGAATTAATTGATTTAATTTCAGACGCGATATCTTATAAAAACTCTTTTAATAATGTTGCTCACTTTCTTGAACTCAAACCAAAAGTTAAAAGTAAACTAATTAAAATATTGAATTACTCTTGATAGAATTCAGCATACCTCTTTAGGAATAAGTTTTTAGCTAAACGAATTTCATTAGGGTCAATCTTACCTTTTCTTTTCATTACACTTGTTTCGGAAACAGCATCAAAAACGCAGTTAAGCTTGTAAGTTAATTGTTGCTCACTAGTATCGAATTGAACTACGTTTTGAAAAAACTTATGACCAACATTAATAAACACATTTAATGAGTTGTTTTCCTCATTTACTAGAAGATATGGTTGTTCAGAATCTAAAAATTCATAAATCTTAACGTTCATTTCGTAATCAGATGATTGTAAAAAAATAAACTCAGTGATTGGGTAGGTGTCACTAATTATCTTTGATAAATAATCGTCTTTATCCTCTAATGATTCACTTTCAACAAATACTAACTCTGAAACGTTTGTATTCCTTTCTTGTGAAGCCCATTTATGTAACAATGAGTTTGAAATCTTTGTATTAGGTTCGTCATTATGCTCTTTTATATTTGTCTTTCCTGCATTTCTTACAATTGTTTCATTAGCTATCTCTTTACAAGACTCTTTTAATTGATTTATAAATTCTTCCTCTTCCCCGTCAATAAAATTTATCTTATTTTTAGTGTGAGCAATTTTAAAATCTGTCATATCCAACTCGCCAACAAGTTTGTTAGTTTTGGCAGATGCTCCCTCTCCAAAAACCTCTTTTGGCTTCCAAGAATTCTCGGGATAACCCATTACTAATCTATTGAATCTATATATTGAAAACCCAGCTTTGGTTGCTGACGCCTCACCCGCTTTCATAATACCTATCCATCCATCACACTCCTTACCATTTGATAAAATAATTTTGAAATGTTTTTTCATTTCAGAACCATCACTAGTCTGTTCGAGAGTATATACTTGGGGAGTTAATTCTTCACCTTGAAAAGATATTTTTAAATCATTTGACTCAATATATTTCTTATAAATGCTTGCCAAAGATACACCTACTTTCTTAGTCTTATTTTTAACTCTTCTATTAAGTTGTGATATTTTAATTTTTGTATAGCCAGGAATAAGAGAGCTATCTAATACTTTTATAATGTCAACTTCTCCTTTTTCAGTTCCAATGGCAGAAATATCAATTGTAATTTTATATGCTTCATTACTTTTGTAGTTTTTTGTTTCAATTTCTATGAAATTACCTAGCCATATAGAGGCTGTTTTCATACCCATTCCAAATTCACTCAATTGATATTCGCTTTTTTCTTTTGGAACACCTATCGACAACAATCTATCGAAATCATTGGGATGTACACCGCCTGCATTATCTTCAATGGATATATACTCATTGCCTTCTGTATCAACGTCAATTAATATGGTAGATTCACACTTATTAATTCCTAATTCATTAAGATTTGTCTTGTTAGCTAGATAACTGTGTAGAGAATTATCAATAAATTCAGATATGGCATACCACATGTCATAATCTAAATCTCTATACCTTAATAAAGTGTTATTGTTAACTGATAGTCTATTGAAGTCTCTCATTATTTTGGCTTTATCCAGTTGATTTTTATTTCTGGGTTGTTTAACATTTCTTCATGAAGAATACCTCTCTCTTCATTTGTAGTATACAAGGTATAAATTTTTGATTTTATTTTGCCATCTGATTTTCTAATTGTTCTCCCTAGTCTCTGTATTCTTTGTCTAGAAGACTTGGTTTGAGAAACTATAATTCCCAAAGAAATATCTGGAACGTCAAAACCTTCGTCCAAAGATTTGCACCCTATCAAAGTGCTGCTAAAATTATTTTGAAAACTTACCAAGTTGAAAATTCTAGAACTTCTTGAAAGTTTTGAGTGATAAATAGAAGTATTTAATCCACTTTCACTACATATTTGATATATTAATTCAGCTTGCTTAATACTTTCACAAAAGACAATTTTTTTTGATTTAAGATTGTCTAATATAAGTTTAACAGCAATATAAACTCTTTGTTCTGTATTATTTACAATTCTACTTCTTTTAAATAGCAATAGTTTTAATCCTTCCTCTAATATGCTTAAATAGCTATAGTCAATTTCTTTTTTGTTTTTTTCTGAATTTACTAGAATTGCTCTTTTCTTTATCTTTTCATTTATCTTTTCATATTCCAATTGCTCTTTTGAATTAAAAAAAGTTTGAATATTTATTAACTCATACTGACTTATTACATTGTCAGCTAAAGCTTCTTTATAATCATAGCTATATATAATCTCTCCAATTAGAGGCTTAAGATATTGATTAACACCATCATCGTATTTTCTTTCAAGAGTAGCAGTAAGACCAAGCTTAGCAAAAAAATTCTGTTTTAGTAAGTTTTCATGAGTGCTTATTCCATACTTATGACATTCATCTAAAATCAAAAAAGATGTTCTAGGTTCTTTATAAAAGTTAATTTTTTTTGCTGAAGCATTAACTATTATATTTATTTCCTTTTCTTTTTTGTAGTCGTAATTAATTTCTGAATCTAATGAATTAAGGAATATTTTAAAGTTTGTTGCCCACTGGTCTTGAAGTGTTTTAGTAGGAACTATAACAATAATACTATCTACAAGTTTTTTTTTAAGTAAGTAATCGAAGCAATAAATACCAAAGATGGTTTTACCGCCTCCAGTTACAACAGAGGCAATACCCTTGAAATTATTTTGTTTCCAAGCTTCAAAAGCTGATGATTGCCAATCTCTAAGTTTTATTGATTTACCCATTTAATTTACTTCCTAGTCAGATTTCCATTTATATCCATATGCTGACTTTTTTTTTCCACTAATACACATTGAAATGTTAAATCTATAATTTTTATTTCCGAGATGTAAAGCAGCGTCTGCTAAACTTTCGAAACTTCTTAAAACTTCACAATTATCTTTGTTTAATTGAAATACTTTTTTGTTTCTATTGTTTAGATTATTGGATTTAGGTATTTTATCATTGCTATTATTTTCTGACTTTAATCTCCATTGAAAACCTCCACAAGTATTTTTTTTCCTAATAGCCCTAGATATATTAGATTGAGAAGTTTTCAATAATCTAGATGCTACTGATAATGATTTGTATTCCCTTAAATAATTACCATTTAAATCAAAACATAGTACTGGTTTTTCGTGTTCATAAATAACAACATCGCTAATGTCCTTTAATGGCAAGTCTAAATCATACTCTGATTCCCACATCCATCCAAAACCCCAAGTAGTATTTCTTGAGTCATCTTCACCTTCTTTGTTTGTAACTCTAGAGATAGTTTCTCTACCTTTTTTGTTAAAATACTCCTTAGCTTTTTTAATACATTCAAAACGTTGAATGAAATATTTGTAATCACTAGAAAGCATTACTACAGGTTTTGAATCCGAAGCACATGGTTGAGTATAACTCATTACTTTTTTAGGAGGTTCTTCATTATTTTCAAATGATAGGAAGAAGAAATTAAAGCCTTTTACTTTACTAAATCTTTTTATAGAAGCACTTATAGTAGCACTTTTGATACTTAATGCCCTTTCTGCTGATTCAAAACTTTTGAATTCGGATATCAAATTTCCATCTAGGTCATATTGACCTATTTTTAATTTACCAATTCTTTCAAAATCATAAGGTTCTATTTTTTTTACAGGTGAATTCGTGAATTTTTTCCATATAAAACCTCCAGCGGATTTAGATGCATTGATTGATGCGTTTTGAATGCTACTCTCAGAACACCCTGAGACCAGTGATGCTTGTTTGATTGAATTAAACGTATCAAGTAGGTTTCCTGAATAACTATATTTTGCAATGGAAACACTTCTTGAAAGCGCAGCTGCCTCTCTAGCCTCAGCTACAGCTCTGGATGATGGGATATATCTCTCTTCTTGAGAATTTGAAATCATACACATTGCCCAAAATGCACCCTGCAGTTTTTTACTTTTTTTAAACGCCCTGTGAAGTAGCCAGTGAGCTATAAAATGTTCCCTCCCAGTTAAGGTTACTAAATTATTGGGGCTATCTACATTTAGAATATGGCTATCGTTCATAAGACCCTTTCTAAAAATAGATTTCGGAATTATATGATGGATTTCTGTATAACAATTCCTAGTTAAATTTTTTCTAGAATTTATGAGTGAAAAATAAACTTTAAGGTAATCCATTTTCAATTATTAATTGATAAACATGGACAATGATTTTTTAAGGTTTTCATTATCACTTATATCTATAGCTTTTTGCCAATCCAAATTATCTAACTTTTTATTTAAGTCTTTTACTAACTGTCTTACTTTTTGATTATCCATTGTTATCTATTTACAAATCTTGTTATATCAGAAACTAAAGATGATTTTAGTTGAACTAATTTTCCCGTCTCTTTAAAAAAGAAACCCATTGATTTTTCATTAAAAATTACTTTAAGTTCATCAGAATAGTCTGACACTAAATATGTATCTCCACCAACTTTTGGAAAAGGTAGAATAATATTTTTATCACCCTTCACTCCACGATTTGTTAATGTTGTTCTTCCTAATTTAACAAATTCACCTGTTGGATAATACTTATCATTATCAATTGAAATTACACCATCATTTATTCCTGCAAATCCTTCACTAAATATCGGAAGCTTATCTTCCTCAAATTCTACACCTGTAACTAAATTTAAATAGGATTTATATAGGGGATTCCAATTTTCTTTATTAAAAGGCATAAATTTTACCTTTGTTATGTCTATACCGAACTCATTTCTCCACCCGTAATCAAAAAAAACAAGCAATGCAGTTCTTGAGTAAATAGACTTTCCTTTATTTAGTAAATCAGCTTCTGAAACATTAAATGATATTACTGATATTGCGGAAGGGTCAAAGGTTTTGCTACCATCAGTTAAACCATTAATTTCAAGATTAAATGCTTCATAGTTAAAATTTTCAAGAATATAATTTGTTGCAAATAACTCCATTTCCTCCTTAACTTGTTCTACAGCTATAGCAGCTCCTGCTATACCCGCAATAACACCTGCTGCAGCAAGAACCCCTTCACCTTTTTGAGAGTATATATTTTTAGGTGTTAATATTGAAATTAATAGTAATGCAATAAATATTTTTTTCATAGTTAAGTTATTTAAGATTTGGTTGCAGTAAAATATTAAAAAGTATTTACATAGACTTGATTTAATACTCTTATTAATTCTTGAAACTTTAAAACTTCACTATACATATACCCTAAACCTCTCCTGAAAAGCAGAAGCTTACAAAAGAAGTAAGTATGTTTAAGGAAGGTATATAATATATAGTATAAGGGCGTTTTAGCCACTTTACTAATTCTTAAGCTATTGATTTTATTGGGTTTAGAGAGGGTAGATAATTTGCTAAAATGTGCAATTAGCCACTTTACTAATTTTCTTTCGGTTATAATATCTTGTCAACTCTTGGGCACTTGTTCCTGATAAATTATTCACCTGCAGGAAAGCCTCATTTAAGCACGGATACTCTTTTAAATATAGTTTAATGGTGGCGTAAGATAATCCTGTTATATCTTTAAGTATAGACTTAGTTAATTTCTTTTGATTTAAATCGTAACAAGTGATTTCTTCATAAATAATGTCAAATGTATCTTTAGTACTTTCAATTGCTAAATACTTGTTGATGAGGTTTGTTTTTAGCTTATTAATATCTTCTCCTACCTCTCTTTTATAGTGTGGGTTAATTAGAAATCGCATTTTTTTATTTTATTCAACTTCAAAGGAATCTTTTAAGTCAATAGCTTTTTCTATCAACTCATCATACCCTTCATTTGTTATAACCCCTCCAAGTGAAATTTCTCTTAGTCTGTTTGAATAATCAAAAAGCATTTCTCTCAAAAGCTCCTCGTTAATCCACTTATATGCATTTGATATACTTAATAAAACTCCCTCAGTAAAACTTAATACAGAATCTGCTTTAATTATTTTATTTGGAATGTAAGGCTCGAAAATTTGAACATCATGTCCTAAATCCAAAACTAAAATATCTTTATTAGTCTCTAACAGCTTTTTATATTCTTTAATTAATAAATGCTTTGTGGTAACAATTGGGTATTCAAATTCCATTTCATCATTAGTTAAATAGCTATCAAATCAGATAACTTTCTACTATGATAACTGAAAATGTTGAAACTGTTTGCACCTTGTTTAAAACTCGTTTAATTATAAACAATAAAGGCATGAATTGGTCAAATTAAGATATTATACAATCCATTTATTCATTTTACGTTAAATGCAAAATTAACTGTCATATAGGTGTCAAAAAGCACTTAAATAGTTGACAGTAAACTGACAGTTGAGAAATAAATAACTAATTTAGTAGTGTAATTTTAGTGCATGAAAAAACCCTCACTACTTGTGAAGGTTTATTCTTATTGAGATTCTTATTGATTCTCATTTCGTGACCGCGAAGGGATTCGAACCCCCAACCCTCAGAGCCGAAATCTGATATTCTATCCAGTTGAACTACGCAGCCAATTTGAGACAACAAAGTTATCCCAAAGTTGACATTAGAAAAGAAAAAAAGTGTTTATTTCATTTTATTCTAACTGAAATAAAATAATCAAACACTCGCTAATTATTATATCGCCAGACTTTTTGAGAAGTATTGGTTTCTAGTGTGTATATAAACGATGAAAAGCGACAATTAGTTGATTGATTTAACATAATCACTCACAGATACCCCAATAAACTTTCTAAAATTATTGTAAAAAGTTATTCTAGATTTAAAGCCAACTTTTTGGCTTAATGAATCTACCGTTAAGGAGTCTAAGTATCCATTATTTAATAGCCTTACCGATTGATTAATCTTTATTGCGTTTTTATACTCTGTGCTACTTAAAAAGTTGTGATAGGCAAACAATAGCCTTACTTGATACTCAGGAATTTTTAGAGTATTTGAAATATATCTTTTGTCTAATTCATTGTCTTTTATGAATTCATATTTACTCTCAAGGTTTAGGATTTTATCAATTAAAGAAGTCACATCTAATTTATCATAGAGGGCTAGATCACTCTTCTCTATTTTTCTAAGACTTTTTGAGCTCCAAAAAGGTGTCATTCCATTTTTTAAATCAGAGAATTTCGATGTGGAAATCATCAAGTCCTTGTTTAGAAATGTGTAAACTAAAACAATAATCCACCCGATAGAGCTTAATGCCAAAGCAGTATTAAAATCAAAGTTCTCTTTTGAATTAATAAACTTAAGTATTTGTATAAGTAAAACAGTTAAGCCCGACAGCTTCGCTAATAACAATGATATGAGATAGACTTTAATCTTCTTCTTCCTCAAATTCTCAATCAAATTATAATCTACTCTTTGAAGATAATTAATAACTAAACGAGCAGACTTAACTATGTAAAAGAGATAGAAAAAAATAAAGAATACTCCAAAATATACTCTTGAAATTTCAGATACCGCCAAAAACAAAATTGAAATAACAGAAGGTGCAATCAAATGAATAATCCAGCTTTTATTTACTTGCCCTCTAATTATTATTTTAATATTCAAATAAACTAACGGAAGTACAAAAAAAACGCTAAGGGTAGATATTGTCAATAAAATACCATAACCGCTGTTATCCAAAACGTAATTCAAAAAAGGAAATAACCTTACAAATCCCACCAAGAATAGTGCTGCAATCCAGAAGTCATTAAAAAGATTTTTATTTCTTCCAAAAGAAAAAACAATAAAGATTGTAAAAAAACAAAAAGCACCTGTAAATAAAGATATGAGAATATAAATCATGTTTCAAAAAGGGAAATTATATTTCGTTTGTGTTTTTTTTGTTTTTTGATAAAAAAACACAAAACATTGATATTCAATTATTTAATTAATTTATTAGAGTCTACATATGTTTCATTTCTTGCAAATATATACAATTATGCTTGAGTTAGTTGCCTTGAGCAATATGTTTAAGTCTTTATTTTTTTTAATGACTACAAAAATGTTAAAATTAAATACAGTTATTCTAAAAACACTTTCAGTAATAGTGTTTTTTTTGTTTTGCACATCAAATATTTTTGCTCAATTAAGTGATCTTCACTACTTACCTCCATTAAAACAAGATAGTGGTGCAATAGTTGAACAAGCAATTTATTTGTCTACTCCAGAAACTACTCCTTTCGTTGTTAATGTTTACAGAGGCAATGCTACTTCTGCAACAATATCATTTACAATATCTAAAGGTAACGCTGGTATTTTTCAATCTTCAAACGGTTTAGGCAATGGAGATAATAACATCACTTTTGTGACAAATGCAAATACAGGAATTGTATTAAATAATAGTGGATTAAAATTTGAATCTGAAAACAAACAGAAGTTTTATGTAAACCACAGAGGTAAAAGTGGTTACCAAGGGTCTTCACTTACTTCAAAAGGACGGGCTGCTTTAGGAAAAACCTTTAAATGGGGTGGTGCGCCTCTTATTGGTGGATCACCTACTAATGCAACTCTTGGTATTATGGCTACGGAAGACAATACCATTGTAAATATATTTGGTTATGATCCAGCTACTACTTTTAGACTCAATACTTTGCAGTCGGGCATTACATCCAATACCCTAACTATACAATTAAACGCTGGTGAATCTTATGTGCTTGAGTCTGTAATTTCTACAAATTCAAACGCTACAGATAGAGCAGCCAATGCAGATGGATGGCTAGGGGCTTCTGTATCTTCGAATAATGATATTACAATAAGTGTTGGATCTCTTCATTATTCTTCATCAACATCAGGAGGTCAAGATTGTGCTATAGATCAAATAATTCCTGAAAACGTTTTGGGTAAAGAATATGTTTTCGTTAGAGGTTATGGAGCAGATAATAAAGAATACCCCATAATTATAGCAACACAAAACGATACAGATATATACGTAAATGGATCTGATACCCCAATTACCACGATCAATAATGGGGATTACTATGTAATAACTGGCTCTTACTACTCTGGAACAGGAACAACTAGAAAAGGGGAAAACATGTTCGTCAGAGCTTCTAAAGAAGTGTATGCTTTTCAGGCATTGGCTGGCGCTGATAGTGGAGCTAACGTTGATTATAATTTTATTGCACCTGTTAACTTTCTTTTAAATAAAGAAATGGACTATATCCCTTATATAGATAAAGCAGACTTTTCAACTACAACGGTTGGAGGTATTTCAATTATTTCAGATGCTAGAACCGCTGAAAGCGATTTAATTGTTAAAGTAGGGACTGTAACAATTACTACAGCCGCGTTATTAAGTGCTAAAAAATCAGTTACTGGTACCTCACTTTGGAATACCTACTTTTTGGACGGTTTAGCTGGGGATGTTTCTGTTAACTCAACAGGGTCTATTGCTGTAGGGTTTGTTGGTTATAATGGTGCTATTGGCATATCTGGTTACTTCTCTGGTTTTGAGTCTATTCCTAGTATCAATATTAATGTAATCTCCGAAGGAGCGTGTTTAACAGAAGGTGGAGTCACCTTAACAGCTCCATCTGGTTACAAAGCTTATCAATGGTATAGAGGGAGTAGTGTTGTAAGTGGGGCTATTTCTAGCACTTATTTACCTTCTCTTGCTGGAGAATACAAGGTAGAGGTAACAAGCATTGAAGACGTTGTCTATTTATCTGCACCACAAGGTGTAAATGATTGTAATCCAGAAATGGTATTAAGTGTTACAGCAGATAAAAACACAGTTAAAGTTAATGATTACATTACTTTTACGATTAATGCAAAATACTTCTTTTTTAAAGATGCCAATGATATTAGTATAACTAGTATACTCCCTCCAAATATTGAAATCAGTGCCGCTACTCCTACTTATGGAACATGGTCTAATACTACCAAAACATGGTATATAGACAATATGATAAATGGAGAAGAACATGCTTTAACCCTAAGAGCAAAGGCCAGTACAACTAGTAGTGCTTCGGTTACTTATTCTGTTTCTAATTCACAGACCGTTTTAGGTACTGATGGACTAACTAACCTACCAGATGGAAACACTATAGAGGATAATTCCTCGTTCTTATTTGTGGTAGACAAAGGAATAAACCCTATCGCTATTTCTGGGTCAAACCCCATTACTAAAACTGTTATTGAATCAAACTTTACTGTTACAGCAACGGCCAGCAATACAAACTCCTTTACATATACCTCGAGTAACGAAGGTGTTGCTCAAATTGATTCAAATGGAGAAGTAAGCATTTTAAATGTTGGAAGCACTATACTTACTATTAGCCAAGCTGCAGACACAAATTACGAAGCTGGAACAAGTACCATAACATTAAACATCACTAAAGCAAATCCTGTGATCTCAGGGTTTGCTGATATATCAAAAACATACGGTGATTCAAGTTTTGAGATTATAGCTCCTTCTTCTTCTAGTGATGGTAGCTTCACTTATACATCTTCAACATCAAGTGCTACAATAAGCGGAAATACTGTAACTATAGCTGGTGCAGGAAATGTGATTATAACTGCCACCCAAACACCTTCTGTAAACTATAACTCTGCTACCATAACAGCTACCTTAAGTATTGCAAAGGCAAATCAATCAATAAGTATAGGCGCCTTACCTACTTCATCTTCTATAATAACACAAGTAAATTCAGCGCCTGTTCCATTAACAGCAACATCTAGTTCTGGAGAGAGTGTTACCATAACTGTTCCCTCTGGAAGCATAGGCACTATCGCTGGAAGTGTAGGTAGTTACACTTTAAGCGCACTGTCTAGTTCTGGTATTCTTTCTATTACTTACACGGCCTTAGGGAATGCTAATTATAACACAGCAAGCACTACTGTTTTATTAGACGTAGACAAAATACCTCAATCTATTGGTTTTAGTTCTCCTATGCCTACTAGCATATCTTACATTACTGGCCTAGAGGTTGCTCTCACAGCGGTTAGCTCTTCTACATCTGCTATGCTTTATTCGGTTATTTCAGGTCCAGCATCAGTAAGTGGAGACAAACTAATTATTACAGGAGCAGGAACTGTAGAATATTCTATAAACAACACAGGTGATGCTATTTACACAGAAGCATCAGAGATAAGAAAAACTTTGAATGTAACCCAAGGGGCCACTACATTATCTGCATTTAGTATTCAAAATAAAAACTATTTAGATCCTTCCTTTACTATTCCAGAGCCAAATTCTAATAGAACGGGTGCATTCATTTACAGTAGTAGTGATCCAACGGTTGCTTCTGTCTCTGGAACTACCTTAATAATTTATACCCCAGGAACTACTATAATCACGGCTACACAAATTGCAAGCACTAATTTCCTATCAGATACTATAAGCACTTCCTTTACAGTGGGTAAAGCAACCCCAACTTTAAGTGGCTTAAGCAATATGACAAAATATATCACAGATCCAGACTTTAGTTTGAATGTGAGTTCCTCTTTGGCATCTATACCATTAGTTTATAGTAGTTCTAATACAAGTGTAGGAAATATAAATTCTGCTTCAGGTATTATCTCTATAAATGGATTAGGTATTAGTACTATCACAGCATCTCAAAGCAGTAACTTTTACTATAATGAAGCCTCTGTTTCTGCAACACTAACCGTTCAGGTAGGAGACTCAGATGGTGATGGAATTGTAGATGCCTCTGACAACTGCCCTTCAATGGCAAATGTAGATCAATCAGATGCCGATAGTGACGGAGTTGGAGACGTATGTGACAACTGTATCGCTATTTCAAATAGCAACCAATTAGACACTGATGGAGATGGAATAGGAAATGTTTGCGATCCAGACGATGACAACGATGGTTGTTTAGACATTGAGGATGCTTTTCCTTTAGATCCAAGCGAATGCTCAGACAACGATGGAGATGGAACAGGAGACAATGCAGACACTGATCTAGATAATGACGGTGTATTAGACACTGTAGACAATTGTCTTTACACGCCTAATTCAGATCAATTAGACACAGACGCAGACGGCATAGGAAATGTCTGTGACCCGGACGATGATGGGGATGGTTTTAGTGACGCAGATGAGATTACTTGTGGTACAGACCCACTCTTGGCTTCTAGCCTACCACCCGATACTGATTCAGATGGTATTGCCAATTGTATAGATACAGATGATGATAATGATGGTTATTTAGATACAGATGAGATTACTTGCGGCTCTGACCCTTTAGATGCAACATCTAAACCACTAGATACTGATTCAGATGGGATTGCCAACTGTATAGATACAGACGACGACAACGACAGCTATTTAGACGAAAACGATGCCTTTCCTCTTGATGCTACAGAGTGGTTAGACACAGATGCAGACGGCACAGGAAATAATGCAGATACAGATGACGACGGGGATGGTCAATTAGACACAGACGAAATAGCCTGTGGCTCTGATCCTTTATTAGCCTCTTCAATGTCTTTAGATACAGACGTAGATACTATTCCAGATTGCGTAGACTCGGACGATGATAATGATGGAGTTGAAGATACTTCAGACGCCTTCCCGCTAGATTCAGCGGAATGGACAGATACAGACCAGGACGGTATTGGAAACAATGCAGACACAGATGATGACAATGACGGACAGTCTGACTACAATGAACTCGTGTGCGGCTCTGACCCATTGGATCAATATTCAAAATCTTCAGATATAGACTCAGACAGTATTCCAGACTGCGTAGACGAGGACAAAGATGGTGATGGATATTTAAACGAGAATGATGCCTTTCCTGAAGACGGGTCCGAGTGGATAGACACCGATGGTGACGGTCTTGGAGACAATTTTGAAGTAGATGATGACAATGATGGGTATTTAGATACCAACGACGCCTTTCCATTAGATCCAAATGAATGGGCAGACACAGACAATGACGGCATTGGAGACAACGCAGATCCAGATGACAACAACGATGGTTTTGAAGATAATAAACTTTTTGCTTCTGGTGCGCTTACACCAGGAAGCGGTGGCTTAGAAGATACTTGGAAAATAATCAATATTGAGCGCTACCCCAATGCTAGGGTAACAGTATACAATAAAAATGGACAAGAAGTATTCTCTGCTCTAGCTTACAGAAATGATTGGAGAGGAACTTTTAAAAAAACTGGAGACCTTTTACCTGCAGCTTCATATTACTATGTAGTTGACCCTAACAACGGAGAAGAACCTATTAACGGATGGTTATACATCACTTACTAATTTAAAAATAAAATGAAAAAATATTGCTTAATTTTATTGTTATTTCTAACAAATCTTACTTATTCCCAAGATATCAAAGGATCATCTTCAATAAAAGATATTGATAAGGGAATTCCTACAATTGTAGATGAAAATATAGTAGTTACTTCCAGTACAAATATTAAAGATTTCTCAGTTTCAATAACTGATTCTTATTTGACAGGGGATACCCTAACAATATCTGGTACTTTAGCAGCTGGGCTAAGTGTGTCTGCATTCAACACTAGTACAAAAGCTATCATAATATCTGGAACTGCTAGTGCTTCAGTTTGGCAAGAGACGCTTAGAAAAGTGGCAATTACAACAGCGAATACCGTTTGTATGCCAGAAACACGTAAAATAACATTCACTGGAGGTGGTGTTATTGCAAATCCTGTTTCTGGGCATTTTTACGATGTTATTTCAGGAAGTATAACTTGGGAGGCAGCAAAATTAGATGCTGAATCTAGATCTTATAATGGATTAAAAGGCTATTTAGTCACTATAACCTCAGAAGCTGAGAATAATGTAATTAAAAATCTAGTGAGTACAGATTCTTGGTTTGGTGCCTCAGATAGTTACATATATATAAATGAAGCCGTTGGTTATACAAAATATGCTGACCAGAATGCTGCAGAAGGAAAGTGGCATTGGGTTACAGGTCCTGAAAAAGGAACTCAAATGTCAATAGCTAATAAAAACAATATTTCAGGAGTATATAATAATTGGAATAGTGGAGAACCAAATAATTCTGGAGGTGAACATGTGGGTCAATTTTATGCTGCAGGAAATTGGAATGATCTCAGATTTACTCATACTCAAGGAGCGTACGTTATTGAATATGGGGGTTCGCCCGAAGACAATCCAAGCTCAAGTTTAAATTTCACACAAACATTGAGTGTTAATGGAGCTTTTACTAACAGTATCACTGGGGGAAATATAGCGACATGTAGCACATCTAGCACAACACTTAATTTAGATTTAGAAACTGGCCAGTCTGTGTTAAAATGGCAAAGTTCAATAGATAACTTTTTTACATCTTCTGATATTTCAAGTACAGCTACTAATATTATTACAATTAGCCCTGATCAAACTACTTATTACAGGGCTCAAGTAACTGACGGATCTTGTACTATTTATACATCACCTACTAAATTAACAGTGAGTACAGTAAATGCAGGAAATATAGTTGCTGCAAACAATTCTGTTTGTGGGGGTGGAAATGTAGATCTTACCTTGTATGGAAATATTGGAGATGTTCAAAAATGGATGGTTTCTTCAGATGGTGCAACTTTTACTGATATAAGCAATACAACAGCAAACTTATCTTATAGTGTTTCTAGTTCATTTATAGGAAATTTATATTTTAAGGCCAGTGTTCAAGTTTCTGGTTGTGGAACTCCTGCAGAAACAGTATCAAAGACAATTAACATTGTTAGTGGAGCAGCTCCAGTGGGTGGGGTGCTTTCTGTAGATTCCTATTGTGGAAGTTCTTCTCAATCAGGTAATTTAACCTTAACTTCTTATACAGGTACTATAGATAAATGGCAATCTTCTTCAGATGGGGGATTGGTTTGGAGTGACATTACAAATACAACAGATTCTCAATCATATACTTTAAGTAGTAATCTTCAATACAGGGTGAAAGTGATAAATGGAAGTTGTGGCTTTGCATATTCTTCCATTGGAGGTGTAAACTTCTACACCACTCCTGTCGCAGGCTCAGCAACAACCTCACAAACTATTTCCTATAATACAACACCAGCAGACATAATTCTAAGCGGATATTCAGCTAATAACATTCAGTGGCAAATTTCAAATGATAATATAAATTTTACAGATATAATTGGTGCTAACGCTGCAACCCTAACTTCCTCACAAATTGGTTTATTAACAGAGACAAAATACATCAGAGCAAAAGTAACCAATCCATCGTGTACACCAGTATATTCTAACGAAGTTAGAATATATATCCCATACATAGACACTGATTCTGATGGTGTTTTAGATAACCAAGACAACTGTCCTTCAACAGCTAATCCAGACCAATTAGACACTGATGAAGACGGCATTGGAGACGTTTGTGACAATGCACCAACAGTAGCTAATCCAGATCAACTAGATACCGATGGCGATGGTATTGGAGATGTGATTGATGCGGATGATGATGGAGATGGTGTAGCTGACACAGACGATGCTTTCCCACTAGATCCAAGCGAATGCTCAGACAACGATGGAGATGGAACAGGAGACAATGCAGACACTGATCTAGATAATGACGGTGTATTAGACACTGTAGACAATTGTCTTTACACGCCTAATTCAGATCAATTAGACACAGACGCAGACGGCATAGGAAATGTCTGTGACCCGGACGATGATGGGGATGGTTTTAGTGACGCAGATGAGATTACTTGTGGTACAGACCCACTCTTGGCTTCTAGCCTACCACCCGATACTGATTCAGATGGTATTGCCAATTGTATAGATACAGATGATGATAATGATGGTTATTTAGATACAGATGAGATTACTTGCGGCTCTGACCCTTTAGATGCAACATCTAAACCACTAGATACTGATTCAGATGGTATTGCCAACTGTATAGATACAGACGACGACAACGACAGCTATTTAGATGAAAACGATGCCTTTCCATTAGATGCTACAGAGTGGTTAGATACGGACGCAGACGGCACGGGAAATAATGCAGACACGGACGACGACAACGACGGCCAAACAGATGTTCATGAGATGGCCTGTGGTTCTGATCCTTTATTGGCTTCTTCAATGTCTTTAGATACAGACGGAGATACTATTCCAGACTGCGTAGACACAGACGATGATAACGACGGAGTGATAGACACTTCAGATGTCTTTCCACTAGATCCATCAGAATGGACAGACACAGATGTAGACGGTATTGGAAACAATGCAGATACGGATGACGACAATGATGGACAATCGGATTACAATGAACTTGTGTGTGGCTCTGACCCATTAGACCAATATTCAAAATCTTCAGATATAGACTCAGACAGTATTCCTGACTGCGTAGATGAGGACAAAGACGGAGATGGAGTTCTTAATGATCAAGACGCCTTCCCTGAAGACTCAAGTGAGTCAGTAGACACTGATGGAGATGGCCTTGGAGACAATTTTGAGGTAGACGACGACAATGACGGCGTATTGGATAATATGGATGCTTTTCCTTTAGACCCAAGCGAGTCTAAAGATTCCGATGGAGATGGCATTGGAGACAATGCAGATCCTGACGACAACAACGACGGTTTTGAAGACAATAAACTATTTAGCTCTGGGGTACTCACGCCAAGAAGTGGCGGCTTAGAATCTACTTGGAAAATCATAAACATAAGCCAGTATCCTACTAACAGAGTAGCTGTATATGACGTGAATGGGCAAGAAGTATTCTCTGCACAAAACTACAAGAACGATTGGCGGGGGACTTTTAAGAATAGCACTAACCCACTTCCTGCAGGGTCTTACTACTATATTGTAAATCTTGGTAATGGAGAAAAACAAACAAAAGGTTGGTTGTATTTAATATACTAACTAAAAACCCCTTAGCTCAAGCTAAGGGGTTTTTTATAGCGCAATCTCCGGAACTACTTCCGGAATAATGAGCTGTCCTTCGGTGGCGGCCTGAATGTCTGCAACAGAAACCCCTG
>OJHK01000122.1_pt1 | contig 69414 bp, 66 predicted proteins | sample 1595161 | NCBI WGS metagenome assembly OJHK01 (sample SAMN05416842, study PRJEB24817) | seawater metagenome | isolation source: Sea water | place: Canada:Atlantic | collected 2013-07 | reverse complement strand
ACACCTCTCTATTCGTCGGCAGCGTCAGATGTGTATAAGAGACAGATATTAAATCCATCATTTTTAATTTCCTCTATTGTATGACCATACTCTTCTAATAAATGTGCTCCACCAACTAATAATTTTAAATCAAAGTTAGGATGCTTTTGGATTTTTTTTAAAAAAGGAATCATTACCCCATATTCTGATCGAATAGAAGTAAAAAATGCTATGTTCTTTATTTTACTCAATATTTAAATCTGTTAGTTTTAACGCTTTACCTTGCTCTAATGTTTTGGATGCTTTTTTGCCTATAATCAGATCATAATCGCTTGCTTTTAATTGAGAAACTGGTCTTTTCATAATTAAGTGATCATCAGTTATAAATTCACCTTTTGAAATCTTTTTAGCTAAATAAATACCTTTCTGAACTATTTTTTTTATTTCCCTTTCTGAGTAATGAAGTGTTTTTAATCCCGAACCTTGAATTGCTTTTTCAACATTTCTAATTTGGTTAACTAAAATATTTAATTCATTAGGGTCTAAAGATGCCTTGTGATCAGGACCAGGCATTTTTTTTTCTAATGTAAAGTGCTTTTCAATTATTTTAGCCCCAAGAGCAACTGCCGCAACTGACACTTCAACACCTTCTGTATGATCTGAATAACCAACATCGGCTTTAAAAACTGAAGCTAGAGTGTTCATTGCTTTTAAATTTACAGATTCCAAGGCAGCAGGATAATCAGATGTGCAATGTAGAAGTGTAACTGATGGTGCACCTGATTCTAATAATGTATAATATGCTCTTTCAACTTCACCAATATTTGACATTCCTGTGGAAAGTATAATTGGTTTTTTTTTCTCTCCAAATTTCCTTAAAAATGGAATATTTGTCACTTCCCCAGAACCAATTTTTAATATTGGTAAATTTAATTCGTCAGCCAAAAAATCAAGACTTTTATAATCATCAGGAGTAGATAAAAATTGGACTCTTTTTAACTCTGAATATTTTTTCAGTTCTCTAAAATCGTTGTATGTTAGCTCTAATTTTTTTAGCATTTCAAACTGAGATGTATCAGAGCTATCGTTTTTAATTTGATATTCTGCCTTTTCCGCTGACTTATCTACGATATCTTCTGTAATCCATGTCTGAAACTTTACATAATCTACTTTGGCTTCTGCGGCAACATCTATTAACTTTTTAGCTAATTTAATATCCCCGTTATGGTTTACTCCTGCTTCAGCAATTATTATAACTCTACTCATAATTAATTATTTACTCCAATTATAACCCATTCGCTTATTTTATGTTTTTCATTATGTGAAGTGTATTCTAAAATGTCTAAGCTTTCAATTAAAAAATTTTTTCCATAAAAATTTTTTATGGTTTCTTTGGACGTTAACCTCACGAATCCTTTACCATTTAATGGCCCCTCGTCTATTTTACTATATTCTAATAAATTATTTTCTTTTAATTGTCCAATAAACATTTTATCTGTAAATGTTCGACTATAGAACTTTCCAAATGGTTTTAGCACTCTTTTTATCTCTTTAAGTATTTTAAATGAGTTATCAAGAGTATTACAATAAAGACATTCCACATCTATAACTGCATCAAAATAGTTGTCTTTGAAAGGTAGATTTATAATATCTGCAACTTCTATTTTAGCTATTAAATTTTCGTTTTTAAGCCTTTGATATGCTTGATTAACAGCCTCTTGACTTCCATCCACGCCGAATGCCTGAAAACCTTCTCTGGAAAGATACCAAAGATTTGCACCTGTTCCACACCCTACCTCCAAAATTTTAATATCTTTTCTTATAGTATTATAAAAATTTCTTGCAATAAATTGTATTAAGTTTTCAGAGGGGTATTTACCCCATTCTTGATTTAGGAAAACTTCATTCCATATTGGGTCCCAACTTTTTGGCATATTTTTATTTTTTTCATAGTCTTAAATTATGTAACACTACTTGGAATATTTACTATACGCTCCTCTAAGAATATAGCATTTAATTGATTGTCTCTTTGACAGGATTTATACATGGGTAATCTGAACATTAACTGCCAAATAGGCCTTGTCATAATATTAGATTTGTTTGTTTGTTTCAAAAATAAATCTCTCTGCTCTTTGTTTTCTAATTCTACGCACATTAACCAATAGTTTGCTTTTGTCTGAGGTGTTTCAGTTCTAAAATTAATTTTTTCTGCTTTAAAGAAATAATTATAGTCTTTTGCAAGCTCTCTTTTATTATGTAGAAACCGATCCAACTGTTCTAATTGGGCACAGGCCAGTGCCGCATTTAGGTTAGGCATTCTGTAATTAAATCCTAATTCATCATGGTAAAATTCGAAATCATGCGAAACTTTTGCTGTTGTTGTTATGTGTTTTCCCTTGTCTCCTAAAAATTTATTATTAGTAACAATTGCACCGCCACCTCCAGACGTTACAATTTTATTACCATTAAATGAAAAAACTCCTGCATCACCGATACTTCCGGTGGGCTTATTTTTATATTCACTGCCTAATGATTCTGCTGCATCTTCTACTATTGGAATTTTCCAAAGATTGCATATTTCTTTGAGCTCATCCAAATGAACAGGAAATCCGAAAGTATGCATTGGAAGACAGGCACTTATTTTTTTCCCAGTTTTTTTATTAAAACACCCATCTTCCCTTAAAACACCAAACTCGGTTAAAAATTCTGAAACAGCCTTTGGAGAAAGCCCCATTGTGTCAATATCAACATCTAAAAATATAGGAGTAGCATTATTATATGTTATTGCATTTGCTGTAGCAACAAATGTTAAAGCTTGTGTTATAACTTCATCGCCATTATTTACACCCAATAATCTCAATGCAATTTGAATTCCAGCTGTTCCATTCACAACAGCAATTGCTTTTTTGGTTTTTGTAATAGAAGACATCATTTCTTCAAATTGGTTTACATAAGGGCCAACTGAAGAAACATAAGTAGAATCTATAGTATTTAATAAATATTTCTTTTCATTACCATTAAAATTTGGTGCATGTAAAGGAATAACATCTTTTGTTTTATAGATATCTTGAATAAATGAAATGGTATTTTGAATACTATTCATATTTACATTTTAGAGTCCAGATATTTACCAGTCTCTTTATGTTTAAAATCTGGAATTATTTTACAAAACAAATCTATTAATTCTTTTTTACTCCATTTATTAGATTGTTTCATCCCGTTTATTGAAGAAGAGAATAACTCAATATTAGTATCATTTTTATTTAAAGGGTTTTTGATTATTCCGAAGTTTTTAAAACTTTCCATATCTAATTTTTCTTTTTCGGTATAAAACTCCTCAAAGTCTTTTTCTCCAGTTGTATCGCTAGATGTAAAAAAACATGGCCATTTTTTTTGTTGTGGTAAAACTGAAATTAACTCTCTAGCTTCATCCTCTGAATTACACAAATGAGGCTCATATCCTAATTCTTTTAAAAATCCTACTGCAATATCTGCAAATGAGACTAAATTTAAAGATTCACTTAGTTTAGGGAAAAAGACATCTCTATTCTTTCCAAATATTGTAGAAATTAAACATAATTCACCTGACTCTTCAGGTGTTATAAAATAACGTTTAATATCATTTGGCGCTACAATTGGCTGTCCTTTTTCAATCCTCTTATTAAATCCGTGTAATAAAGATCCGTCTGAGAATGCAACATTTGCAAAACGCGCAGAGGAAATACATATTTTTTCACTTAAGCTATTTAAAAAAAACTCCATAATCCTTTTAGACGCACCCATCATATTTACTGGGTTAGCTGCTTTATCTGTTGAAACACAAAAATACTTTTTTGAACCTTTTTTAATTGATTGAAGAATTGTTTTCTCTGTATTAAAAATATTAACATTAATCATTCTCATTAAGGTAAATGGATCTTTTTCACTTCTTACATGCTTTAAAGCAGAGAGATTTAAAACATAATCATATTTACCATCAGATTCAATGAAAGCATCATATTCCAGGGAACCTATATCAAGAGCGAAAGTTTGGAAATCACCTTTTATATAACCATAAGAGCTTCTCAAATCTCTAACTAATTCTACCATGTTATTTTCGCTTATATCTACTACGTGAAGCTTAGTTGGATTTCGCTTAAAAATTTCTTTAGTAACCGCTTGCCCAATAGAACCAGCCCCGCCGATTACTAAAAAAGACGAAGTTTGAACAATTTTAGCTAACTCTACTTCCTTTGAAAGTAAGTCAATTTTAAAAATCTCGGATTCTCTACCTATTAATTTAAGAACATTCATTTTTTAAAGTTTTTAATCGGAAGAAAAAAGCATCAATATTGTTAACTTTCTTATAAAATTACTTATTATAAACAAAACAAAAGAAGAATTGACCTTTATAATTATTAGGAATATCATCACAGAAATCTTTCATTAAGATTTTTATAAAAAAACTAAATTTTAACAGGGAAAATATGGTTTATTTGTTGACTTTAAACAATTGAACGTTCTAGTTATGTCAAAAAACTTATTTTCCTATTGTAATTAGATTTTAAATTAACCCCCCAGATTTAAAATTGGATATTACTTTATCTCATTTTTTTCCTGGATGTTTTCATTTGAATGAATTATTGATTAGAAACCCTAAATCTTGAACAAAAAATTCGTCTTCAAGTTCAAAATTTGGATAATTTTTTAGGTAAAGACTAGTTTGATACTTATTGATTCTATTGTCTTGTCTCCAACCATGATCTCCAGTAATTATTATTCTAGAATCATTGAATTTTTCATTTTTTAAGATATGAAGAAGCTTTTTCAAGAAGAACTTTTTGAATTTTATATATTCTTCTGTTTTTGATAAACTAATAGAACCTTCTTTAGGGTATTCATCAAAATATGTAAATGGATCATGAGGAGCATGTAAATGAAAATAATAAAAGTTATTTTTTTCAAGATTGAATGATTTCAAACTATCTAAAACTTTTTTTCTAAAATCATCAATAGAATTATTGAAATTGACTTTTTTCTTGATGAATCCAATAATCGTTTTATCAGAAATATTAGGCACCAATTTTTTTAAGCTTGAATTTTTTAAAGATTTATTAAATCTATTGTCCCAATAATAGTCGTCAAATTTTGATGATATAGATCTGTCAAAATCTATTAGTCCATAGGAATTTACAGTTACATTTTTTTTAATTAAAGAATCAGTTAATAAATTTTTTCGAAAAAGATCGACAATTATCTTGCTTTTGTATCCCCAATCTGGAGTATTTATAGAATTTTCATAATCAATTAAATATTGAAAATTATGTTGGTTAAAATTAAATAAAGAACTCATGGATGACTGAGTGATGTATGACTTAGAAGTAAAAGAAGAATAAACTTTATAATCCATACTTTTTAAACTTTTGTCAAAACCATAAGATTCTTTATTATTTGTGAATTTAAATATTTCATCAGAAGAAGACAATCCATCAAGTATAATTAATATAACTGGCTGAGAGCTTTTGATTACTTTTTTTATTGAGTTGTGCGCTATAGTTTTAATTTCAATTTTAGTGTTGATGTCGGTCTCAATATTTTTTTGAGATATAATTATTGACGTGCTGAAAGTTATGATAAAGGCAAGTATGTAGTTTAAATTCTTTTTGAATGAAAAATAGATTCCTGCAAATGATATAATAAACATGATCAAAGCAAAATTTCTAAATCGTAAATCATGAATCACATGGTGAGTATCAACATAGAATAAATATGAATAAAAAAACACTACGCTTATAGCTATTATAAAAGCATTGTAATATTTTGATAATGCATTGTCAATTAAAAGCATAAACATCACAAACATTATTAGCAAATGAAAGTGAAGCCCACTAAATAATAATTCTAGAATAAAAGGAGCAGAAATTGCAGTTAATAGATAATTTTTAATATTTAACTTCTTTATTATTTTCTTTTGACTTGATATTATTTGCCAAATCTTTGTTTTTAGAAATAGATTTAACAAAAACGCAATAAGCATCGAAATAGTCCAATATATGATTAATGAAGATGGAGAGTTATATAAGAGGATAAAAAACAAAAATGGTAAAACAAAGTCTTTAAGTTTAAATCTATTCCTATGGACAATAGTTAGTAGAACACTAACTATTGTCATTAAGAACGGAAGTAAATTAATTCCTTCAATTAAATTATCAGGGTTACTTATATTTTCGATATTTAAAAATGTTAGACCAATGAAAGGCTTAAAATTTTTAATAGCAAAGTAAACACCTAATAAAAATGGTAATTGAACTAAAAAGGGAACAACAGCAACAAAATCATAAAGAGGGTGATAATTATATTTTTTATGGAGCCTGAAGATTTCTTTATTAACTAAAGATTTGATATTTATTTTTTCTTTGATTTCTATTTCTTTTTTTTTGACAAAGGAGTTATAATCTAGAGTCCTTTTTAGTAAAGGCTTAATCCTAGAGTTTATTAATTCGACAAAAATATTTATCACAAAGGCTAACAAGACAATTGTTAAAAAAAAGCCATTAGATAAGTTATATAGCGAACTAAGAATCTTTTCAATTATAACTGTCATTATTTTTCATTGTTTAAATAATCTACTATTTTTTTTGAAGATTTATTTTCATAAAAAATAGTTTCTTTTTTAAGATTATCAATTTCAGATTTATCAAATTTATTTGACAGTGAAACTATTATTTTTTCAATATCAGGAATATCATCTTTATAAATTACCTTTCCTATTTTATGTTCAACAGAATCATCCCATTTACTTGAAAGGTAGTCAGCTTCATATTCAACGAAGTTATCATTCCCAATCTTAATTGTAATTACAGGCTTTTTAGTTAAAAATGAGAAATCGAATCTGATCGAGGAGGTGTCTGATATCAAAATATCGGATTCTTTCATAGATGTTATTGGACTTTTATTGTCATCCCATTTAATCTTTTTATTTTTTTTATACTTTTCCTTGATGAATTCAATAATTTTTTTTTCAGAAATATATGATTGAGGATGAGGCCTAATTATTATGTCAAAGCCTGTCAATGCATCAATTATTTGTGTTCCATATTTTTTCAATAATCCTTTATCTCCCCAAGAAGAGCCGATTAGAACAGTTTTACAATCTCTCTCATTATTTATTATTTCAGGGCCAAAATCATCAAAATATGGTAGTCCAACTGGAACAAGCTTTTTAGCTTTTAATTTTTTTAAATTTTCGATTTCTATTATAGATTTATTTTGAAAATCACCTACGGTTAGAATTGTATCATAATTATCAAGAGACCCTTTTTTGTAATATGAAATATCACTAATTGAATGCCAAACATGAACTAGTTCTTTGACTTTTTTAGGTCTCTTTAGAGGAAAGCCTTTGTTACCAATATTTGGTGTAGTTGAAACCAGGAGGTTAGATGATATTGAGCTGAATTTTAATTTCCCTAAAAAACCTAACCCTAAAAATTTAGAGTTAATAAATTCACTTTCTATTTCAAGAATATCATCTTTATAGTCTAATGTGTAATAATTAAAGTGAATTCTCCTGTCAATTAATTCATTAACTATTGGAAAAAACGTGTTTTTATACTGATTACCTTCTGAAAAGATACTTATTTCAGATTTTTTTAATAAATCGAAGTTTATTTTATCAAAAAATAACTTTCTGAAAAAATATACAATTGAAGTAATAATTGCTATTAGAAAATTTACTATTACCCCACCTGTTCCTGGATCAATATATAGAACCATTTATAATTTCTTTAGGGTTTATTTTAACAGGGTTGTTTTTTAGTCTTTGAGTGTTTATACTTTCGGAATAATCCTTAAGATTAAGATTTTTTATTTCATTTAATGACAACCTAAAACCTACATCACGTTTAACAGATTCAAAGAATAAAATAAACTCTTCCTTGTCTTTTAAGTTCAAATTTTTTAAAATATTATTTCTATTTTTTTCACTTATATATTCAAAGTTTATATCAATAAACTTTTCAAACATTATTGAAACTGCTTCACCATGACATATATCATGATTCATGGTTAAATAATAACTGAATGCATGAGGAGCAGTGGTTTTCGAGATGTTAATTGCCTTTCCAGATAGGTTTGACGCCAATAATAGATCTCGTCTATCAGAGTTTGAGAGAGTTTTTATCTTTTTTAAAATAGGAGAAATTAATTCAATAGCATCCATGGCATATTTTGAACTTTCATCCGTACAATTAATTGACCACAGTGATTCAATTGATTGACAAAAAGAATCTAGAATAGAACAATATGATGGTTTCCCATTTAAGTTTAATGTATACCTATAATTTAAAATTATATTCTTAGGGGTTATAAATGATGATTGAATAGAAAATTTTAATTTATTCTTATAAATAACAGCAAAACTTGTACTCTCTGAACCTGATCCAAAAGTTGTTGGTATACATAAATGGTTAATAGAAGTTTTAATTTTTTCTACATCAAAAACTTCATTGAAATTACAAAAGTTATTACTTATTGAAAGTAATTTTGAGACATCAATTACTGTTCCTCCTCCATATGAAATGATTAAGTCACAAAACAGCTTGTTGTCCTTTAGAAAATCATCGATTTCATTAAAATCCGGATAAGATTTTGTATAACTCCAAACTTGAACATCATATTTATCTTTCAAAAAATTAAGATCAGAAGAGAAATCACTTTTTAAATAGGATTTTTTACCAGTAACAATTAAGATTGATTTGGGTGAAATTTCTTGTATTTTATTCAACAATTTATTCACCTTATTTATTATTCAATAGTTTGATAAATTTATTTTTTTGTTCTAACGGAGTCTCTTTAGGCCTTCCTAGGTCTGATCTTGATGAACTGTCTACTAAAATCTCGATTAAAACAGGTCCCTCAACTGAATCTAAAGTGTTTTTAAAAAAATATGATAAATCGTGTTCACTTGTTAATTTATAATAGTCTTTATATCCTAAACTTTTTGATAATAAATCAAAATTAATAACGTCTCCTATTGTAGGTTGACCTCCAACAGATTCATGTGTTCCATTATTAAATAAAACGTGGTAATAGTTATTTTTAGCGTTATTTCCTACAATACCCATTGATCCCATATGCATTATAACAGATCCATCTCCATCAAAACAAAAAACTCTTTTGGAGCAATTATTTGAAATACCCAATGAAATTTGATTAGCGTGCCCCATACCTCCAATAGTATAAAACATTGGATTTTTAGATTCATTTTTATCTGAAAACTCATTCAATTCTCTAGATGTTTTCCCTGTTGTAGAAACTACAATATCTTCATCTTTTAAATTATCTAAAATAATTTGGATACACTTTTCCCTTTTGAGATTGTACTGTTTTGATTTTGATTTAAATGAATATTTACTAAAAGAGTCTTTCTTTACTAGGATTGCGATTGGTTTTTGATCTTCTTCAATTTTTTTTATGATTCTCTTTAATTGAGAAATTGATTCTGAAGTATCGGTATTTAATATTTCGTATTCTATTTCTAAAGTTTTTAATATTACCTCTGTTATTTTTCCTTGAAAAATATGTTGTGGCTCATCTTTTTTTCCAGGTTCACCTCGCCATCCTATAAATAATAACATAGGAATTTTAAATACTGACTCATGGGCTAAAGAAGTAAAAGGATTTATAATATTACCTAGGCCTGAATTTTGAAAATAAACTAAAGGTATTTTGTTTGTTGATAAATTATATCCAATGGATAATCCTATAGAAGATCCTTCATTTGCATTAATAATATGTTGACTCTTACTTGTGTTTTCAGTCACACAAAAACAAAATTCTTTTAAAAGAGAGTCAGGAACTCCTGTGAAAAAATCTATGTTATTTTCTCTTAAAGAATTAAAGAATTTTAAAGTGTCTATCATTTTGTCCCAGGTATCAATGTTAAAATTTCTTTAATTGGCATACAAAGTTCGTTACAATCTGATGACCTTTCATTTAATAGTATTGATTTTGCAACATCCATCATAGCAGGATAAGATGATCGTAACATATGATTAGCGTATATTACAACATTTACTCCCCATGCTTTAAATTCAGATTCTTTAATGTGATTAAATGTTGATGGGACTACAATTATTGGAGTGTCTTGATTAAATTTTCTGAAATTTTCACAAAATGATTTAATGTCTTCTCCGGACTTTTCTTTACTATGGATCATAATACCATCAGCTCCGGATTCTATATATGCCTTTGATCTAGATATAGCATCCTCAAGTGTTTTCCCAAGAATAAAACTTTCAACTCTAGCGATTATCATAAAATCATTTGTGATCTGAGCTGATTTACCTGCCATAATTTTATTTGAAAAATTCTCAATTGAATCTTGAGTTTGTTTTATTTCTGTGCCAAACAACGAATTTTTCTTAAGACCTGTTTTATCTTCTATAATTATTGCTGAAACTCCAAGTCTCTCCAATGTTCTTACAGTAAAAACAAAATGTTCTATTTTGCCGCCAGTATCTCCATCATAGATTAATGGTTTAGTTGTTGTCTCCAACATGTCATTTATTGACTGAAGTCGAGTTGTTAGATCAACGGCTTCAATATCCGGTTTACCCTTGGATGTTGAGTCTGTCAAACTACTTGACCACATACCATCAAATTCATTTAATTTGCCATTAATTTCTACCTTAGTGTTTTCAATAATTAGTCCAGTTAAACCTGAATGAGATTCTAAAATTCTAACTATATCTTTAGATTCAATTAATCTGCGCAGTCTTTTTCTTCTAATATCAGGAGTGGTACCAATATCTTTGATTTTTTCTTGTAGTAATGTTGAATTTATTCCTTTTGTGTAAGGAACATCAATTACTTGGCCGTTCCATTCTTTTAAAGTATTTATCACCTTTTCTCTTGTAGACTTTTGAATTCCTTCTTTCCAATCATCACCATGAACCACATAATCGGGTTTTGTAACTTTCAAATTTTCTGTATAATCTAGAGATTCTTGTTTAATAACTCTGCTAACTCCTTTAATGTTTATGAGAATCTCTTCTCTTTGATCATACGTCAGATATGGTAATCTTTTATATGAAGAAATAGCTTTGTCAGTTAGTAAACCAATTATTACTTCTCCAAGTTCCGCTCCTTTTTTAATAATATTTAAATGTCCAGGATGTATTATATCCGCAGACATACCTATGTAAACTTTTTTCATATTTATATTTTTGCAAAGAAAGGGTAAATATAAAATTTCATATCGTATTAACTTCATTTTAAAACTTTAAATAAGGTATATTTGAAATTCAATTTTAAAAATATCTATTAATTAATCTGTACAGTTTATCATATTACTATTCTAAATTATACTTACATGTTTAAAAACTTCTTTAGATTTTTGTATTGGTTTTATTTTAAAAAATCCAACTTTTCTCAATCTAATGAAGAAATTATTTTGAATAAACTTTTTTCAGGGATTAAAAACGGTTTTTATATAGACGTAGGATGTCACCACCCTCGTAGATTTTCTAATACGGCTCTATTGTATAAAAATGGTTGGAATGGAATTAATATTGATGCAAGTGCCAAAAACTTAAAATTATTTAATGTATTTAGAAAAAGGGATAAAAATGTTAATGCATTAATTTCCGAAAAATCAGAAAATCTAAAGTTTTATTATTTTAATGAGAGCGCATTAAATGGCATCTTAAGTCAATCAAAAGTTGATTCTTTGAAAGATTTAGGATATAAAGTTATTAAACAAGAATTTATAACTACCCAAAGATTAGATGATATTTTAGTAAATTGTAAAGTTCCTAATAAAACAATAGATCTTTTAGATATTGATGTTGAAGGTTATGATTTTCAAGTTTTGAAATCTATAGACCTTAATTTATTTCATGTTAAAGTTATATTGATAGAAACAGGAGAGAATGAAAATTCGATAATTAAATACTTATCTAATTATAATTATAATATTTATAAGAAGATTGATAGAAATGTATTCTTTTTAAAAAACAGTTTATGAAGATAGCCCTTATTACAGGTGTGACAGGTCAGGATGGCGCATATTTAAGTGAATTCTTGCTTAAAAAAGGTTACATAGTTCATGGCCTTAAAAGAAGATCATCTCAATTTAATACAGATAGGATAGATCATTTGTATCAAGACCCTCATATTGAAAACCAGAAGTTTATTCTCCATTATGGAGATATGACAGATAGTACTAATCTTATTAGACTTATTAAAGAAATACAGCCTGATGAGATTTATAATCTAGCTGCTATGAGTCATGTGCGAGTTTCTTTTGAAATGCCCGAATACGTAGCTGATACAGACGGAATTGGAACTTTAAGATTATTAGAAGCTATTAGAATATTAGGTTTAGAAAAGAAGACTAGAATTTACCAAGCTTCAACTTCAGAATTATATGGAAAGGTTCAAGAAATTCCTCAATCAGAAACGACTCCTTTTTATCCTCGCTCCCCGTATGCTGTAGCAAAGATGTATGCTTATTGGATAACCGTTAACTACAGAGAGGCTTATGGCATGTTTGCATCAAACGGTATTTTATTCAATCACGAGTCTCCTATTCGCGGTGAAACTTTTGTTACTAGAAAGATAACTAGAGCGGTTTCAAGAATTGCACTTGGTATACAAGATAAACTTTTTTTAGGTAATCTAGACTCTAAAAGAGATTGGGGCCATGCAAAGGATTATGTTAGAATGATGTGGATGATACTTCAAGCAGAAGAATCTGAAGATTGGGTTATTGCTACTGGTAGAACAACAACAATTAGAGATTTTGTTAGAATGGCATTTAAACATATTGGGGTTGAATTAGATTTTATTGGGGAGGGCATAAATGAAGTAGCTAAAGTAGCTTCGTGTTCTAATCCAGATTATCAGTTAGAGATAGGTAAAGAAGTATTATCTATTGATGAAAAATACTTTAGACCTACAGAAGTAGATCTTTTAATAGGAGACCCAACTAAAGCAAAACAAAAGCTCGGTTGGGAACCTCAGATTACTTTAGAGGAACTCCTAGATGATATGATGAGTTCAGATCTTCATTTATTTAAAAAAGATAAATATCTAAAAGACGGAGGATACAATACCCTTAACTATTATGAGTAATTTCATCGATTTTGAATCTAAGATATACATAGCAGGCCATAAGGGAATGGTAGGTTCCGCATGCTGGCGAGCATTAGAAGCGAAGGGGTATAAAAACATTAATGGCTTTGATTCTAAAGAATTAGACTTAAGAGATCAAAGAGCTGTCTTTGAGATGCTTGAAAGAGAGAAGCCAGTTGCTATTATAGATGCAGCGGCTAAAGTAGGAGGCATACTTTCAAATAGCACTTATCCCTACGAGTTTTTAATGGATAATATGCTTATTCAAAACAATATTATTAAAGCAGCACATGAATTAGAGATTCAAAAATTTATTTTTTTAGGAAGCTCTTGTATTTACCCTAAAAAAGCTTCGCAACCAATTAAAGAAGAATATCTGTTAACTGGCACACTAGAAGAAACAAACCAGTGGTATGCTATTGCTAAGATCTCTGGAGTGAAGTTAATAGAGGCACTTAGAAAACAATACAATAGAGATTATGTATCCCTTATGCCAACAAATTTATATGGCCCAGGCGATAATTATGATCTTAAAACTTCTCATGTTTTACCAGCGATGTTAAGAAAATTTCATGAGGCCAAAGAAAGAAATCACTCAGATGTAGTTCTTTGGGGAACAGGATCACCCAAGAGGGAGTTTCTTCACGTAGACGATCTGGCAAATGCAGTAGTTTATGCACTAGAAAATAAATTAAATCAATCTATTTATAATGTAGGTTCTGGAGAAGAAGTTTCAATTAAAGATTTAGCGAATTTGATAAAAAAGATTGTAGGATTTAAAGGTAAAATAATTTGGGACAACTCTAAACCAGATGGAACACCAAGAAAATTATTAGATTCCACTAAAATAAATAAACTAGGTTGGAACTCAAGAATTAATCTAGATTATGGAGTTGAAAAAGTTTATAAATCTCAATTTTGAAAAAGATATTATTTTTTACTAATATTTTCCCCCATTACAGATTCGCTATTTGGAAAAAACTAATTAATTCAAATCAATTTATTTTTGCTATTTATTTTTCCCCAACTAATCCTTTAAACATACCTGCTCCTGATTTAAAAAACTTATTTGATGATCAAGAAAAAACTAAACTCCATTTTTTAAAAAATTATTGGCTTAATAAAAAAGTTCTTATTTGGCAATCAGAGGTATTAAGACTTACAGCTTTTTCTAAATTTGATTATATAATGCTTTTAGGTGAGATGTATATAATTTCTTCATGGATTGCATGTTTAATCGCAAAAATTAGAGGAAAAAAAATTTATATGTGGTCTCATGGCCTTTATGGAAACGAAAGTTATATAAAAAAGCATATAAGGTTAAACTTTTTAAAATTAGCAGATGTTATTTTTCTTTATGAAAACAGAGCTAAGAAATTATTAGTTAAAAATGGTTTTGATGAAAGGACCTTAGACGTAGTATACAATTCATTAGATTTTGATACGCATCAAAAACATTACCATAATCTTAAAAAAGAGGATAACACTAAAGTTAAAAAGCTATTTAAAGACGGATCTTTACCTATAATTCTCTTTATTGGAAGAGTTACAGATAAAAAGAAAATTGATTTACTTATTAAGGCAATAGAGAAATTAAATCAGACAGATATATCTTATAATTTGTTAGTTGTTGGAGATGGAGATAATCTAGAGTTTTATAAAGCCTCAAATCAAAAATGTATCGATAGTGGTTGGCTCAATTTTTATGGGAAGTCTTATGATACAGAAGAAACAGGTCAACTTATTTATAACTCAGATCTATGTGTTTCACCTGGTAACATCGGCTTAACAGCAATACATAGTTTATCTTATGGAACTCCTGTGGCATCTCATAGTAATTACAGCAATCAAATGCCAGAAGTAGAAGCTATTATTGATGGGGAGAATGGTTTTTTATTTGAAGAAAATGATCATTTTGATTTAGCTTATAAAATAAATATATGGTTTTCTGAAAAACATAAACTGAATAGAGATGAAATTAGAAAAATAATTATTGAAAAGTACAATCCGGATAATCAATTAGCTATTTTTACAAAAAGATTTTTGAATGGCTAAATTTCTTAATATTCCAACCTTTGTTGATTCAAGAGGCTCGTTGTCAGTTATTGAAAAGATGCTTCCTTTTGAAATCAAAAGAGTCTATTATATATATAATGTTAATGACTCTGATAGGGGGTATCATGCTCACAAAAAAACTATTCAAGCTTTAATAATGATTAATGGTTCCTGTGATGTTTTTGTAGGAAAAATTCAGGGATATATTAAATATAAAATGGATTCTCCTTCAAAATGTCTACTGTTAAATCCAGAAGATTTTCATTGGATGAGTAATTTTAGCGAAAATTCTATTTTACTTGTTTTAGCTTCTGAGGAGTTTGATAAAGAAGATTATATTTATGAAAATTAAGCATCATTCTGTTTTTAACGATTTATCCACAGATAAAATTGATTGGAGTATAATTAGGTCAAATAAAAAGGAAAAAGGATACTACTTGCCAGATAATCTTGATATTTATTTAAAAGATCGTAAAAGCGAAAAAAAATATGAAGGGACTGTTAAAGAAATAAGTAATATTATTAAAGCTAATAGTATTAAAAGAGTTGTTTCACTTGGATCTGGGTTAGCAGCATTAGAATATCATTTAAAAAATGCTTTAGAAATTCAAGTTGAAGTTTCTGATCTAGACCATTCTATTAAAATTTTAGATTCATTTAAAATCTTTGATAAAGTTTTTCCTTTAGATTTAAGATCTGATTTTAAAATTGAAGCAAAAGATTCTTTAGTTTTATTATCAAGGATTGACACTGAACTAACAGATAAAGAACTGAAAACTCTTTTTGATAGGCTTAATATTTCAGGGGCTAATCTAATTTATTTTATCCCTGCGCAGGTTTTAAATTTACCTACTATAGTTAGAGAAATTAAAATAATACTTTACTCTTTTTTAAAGAAGAAAAAAAGAGTTTTTTGTGGTTATTCTAGATCAAAAAAATCGTTTATTAATTCTTGGAAAAGGAGATATAAGCATGAACTTTTAAATTCAAATAATTTTTTACTTTTTAGATGATACCATTTAACTCATTCAAAAAACACACACTTCTTTATAAAAAAGAAATACTCGATTCAATTGAGAATGTATTTGATTCTCAGTGGTACGTTTTAGGGAATGAAGTTGATAATTTTGAGTCCAATTATTCAAACTTAACAAAAGTTAAAAATACAGTAGGAGTTGCTAGTGGACTAGATGCACTAGTAATTGCTTTGAAAGCCCTTAATGTTGGACCAACCGATGAAGTTATTGTTCCGTCTAATACATACATAGCCACTTGGTTAGCAATAAGTGCTGTTGGAGCAAAAATTATTCCCGTTGAGCCAGATATTAATACGTTTAATATTTGTCCAATTTCAATTGAAAAAGCTATCACTAAAAACACAAAGGTAATAATGCCCGTTCATTTATATGGACAATCATGTGATATGGATGCAATAATGAAAATTGCTAAAAAATATAATTTATTTGTTGTTGAGGATAATGCACAATCACAATTAGGAACTTGGAACGGTAAGTATACAGGTTCATTTGGTGATATAAATGCAACTAGTTTTTATCCAACAAAAAATCTTGGCGCAATTGGTGAGGCAGGAGCTATAACGACAAACACTGAATGTTATAAGGATTTTGTAAAAACCTATAGAAATTATGGGTCTAATGAAAAATATGTAAATATTATAAAAGGCGTAAATTCTAGAATTGATGAACTTCAAGCAGGAATTCTAAATGTTAAGTTAAAGTATTTAAAAGAATTTACTAAGGAGAGAAAAGAAATTGCAGCTAGATATAATAATAACTTAAAGGATTTAAGAGAAATAAATATTCCATATGTTTCTCCTGAAGCTGATCATGTTTATCACTTATACGTTATTAAAACTTCTAAAAGAGAAGAACTCATAAAGTTCCTTCTTAAAAATGACATTCAAACAGGAATTCATTACCCTATACCTCCTCATCTTCAGAAAGCATACTCAGAACTAGGATTTAAAAAAGGAGACTTCCCAATTGCAGAACACATGTCTAAAACATGTTTGAGCCTTCCTCTATATCCAGGACTAACATTTGAAGAAGTAGATTTAGTTTGTGATCGAATAAAAGAATTTTATAGATGACACATTATTATTGCACTCATTTTGATAGTAATTATCTAGGACATGCTAAAAATCTACTATATTCTCTTGAAAATTGTGAGACAGATTTTAGGTTATTCATGTTTTGCTTTGATCATGTTTCTTATGATAAAATATGTGAATTAAACAATCAAAATGTAGTTCCCATATATCACGAGGAGCTAGAATCATTTTACCCAGAATTAAAAATAGCAAAGCAAAACAGAAATTTTGTTGAATATTTTTTCACATGTAGTCCAGCTACCTGTAATTACGTTATCTCTAATTTTTCTGAGGTTGACTTAATTACATATTTAGATGCGGATTTATTCTTTTTTAGTTCGCCAGATGAAATTTTCAATGAATTAGCTGATAGTTCAATAGGAATCATTAGTCATAGATTTAACTTTTTCACTAAGAGGAATAAGATTTACGGGAAGTACAATGTTGGCTGGGTTTCATTTCGAAGAGATTTGCAAGGATTGAAATGTCTCAACGATTGGATGAAAGATTGTGTAGATTGGTGCTATCAAAAAATTGAAAAAACTAGGTTCGCAGATCAAAAATACCTTGATTACTGGCCGGATAAATATAAAGGTGTTAAAGTAATTGAAAATATTGGAGCTAATGTTGCTATTTGGAATGTCAAGAACTATACTTTAAATTTTGATGGTTATAATATTATGGTTAATAATAAGCCATTGATATTTTATCACTTCGCAAACCTAAAGCAAGTTGATAAAAATTTATTTTCAACTGATCTCAGTAGAGTTTTCGTATCTTTAAAAGGAGTCCTTTTAGATCGAGTTTATAAGCCCTATGCTAAACTATTACTTCAAAATAAGCTTGGCGCTTTTCAAATTAAAGCTAAGAAAGACAACCATGTAGCTGGTTTTAAATCAATAATTAGAGAATTTTCCAGAAAATTAAGATCTACATTCTATAGCGATAAATTGTACATAAATAATCAGTAATGAAAGGAATAATTTTAGCAGGAGGCACAGGCACTAGGCTTTATCCAATTACCAAAACAGTTTCTAAACAACTGTTGGCGATATATGATAAGCCTATGATAAATTATCCATTGTCTGTTTTAATGTTAGCGGGAATTACAGAGATTTTAATAATATCAACGCCACAAGACCTTCCAAGTTTCGAAAAACTTTTTGGAGATGGAGCAAATTTAGGATTAAAACTTTCTTATGCCGAACAGCCCAGTCCTGATGGCTTAGCCCAAGCATTTATAATAGGAGAGGATTTTATTGGTTCTGATGATGTTTGTCTGATTTTAGGAGATAATATATTTTATGGGCATGGACTAACAGAACTATTGTCTAATGCTGTAATTAATACAGCAAGATATAAAAAAGCAACTATTTTTGGCTATTACGTCAATGATCCTAAAAGTTATGGCGTTGTAGAATTTGATGACAGGGGAAATGTACTATCGTTGGAAGAAAAGCCGAAATCCCCGAAAAGTAATTACGCAGTTGTAGGGCTTTATTTTTATCCTAATTCTGTAATAAAACAAGCAAAAAAAGTTAAGCCAAGTGCCAGAGGAGAACTTGAAATCACTTCTTTAAATGAGTTATATCTAGATCAGAAAAAATTATCAGTTGAAATTATGTATAGAGGTTTTGCATGGCTAGATACTGGAACCCATGAATCTATGCTTGAAGCTTCAAATTTCATTCATACTATTGAAAAAAGACAAGGTTTAAAAGTAGCTTGCTTAGAAGAAATTGCTTATGATAAAGGATTAATTGATAAGGCAATGCTAAGAGATCATATTAAAAACTATAAGGGTAATGCATATGCTAATTATCTAAAAAGAAAATTAGTTTAAAGTTGAAAATCTCAATTATCACCATCTCTTTTAACGCAAAAGCCACAATTGAAAAAACACTTCAATCTGTAGCTAATCAATTATATAAAAATATAGAGCATATTGTAGTCGATGGTGGATCTAAGGATAATACTCTTGAAATTTGTAATTCATTTCCTCATGTTTCAAAAATTATATCAGAGCCAGATAAAGGAGTATACGATGCATTTAACAAGGGACTAAAATTAGCCACAGGAGATATTATAGGATTCTTAAATGCAGATGATGTTTTTTTTAATGAAAATTCAGTTCAAGAGATTGTAAAAGCATTTTCTGAAAACAAAACTGATATTGTCTATGGGAACTTAGATTACATTAATGATAATGGGAAAATAATTAGAAATTGGATATCTAGACCCTATGAGATTGGTCTTATGAAAAAGGCTTGGATGCCTGCACATCCAACATTTTACTGCAAAAAAGAAGTTTACGATCGTCTAGGAGGTTATAATGATAGCTTTAAAATAGGGGGTGATTTTGAGTTATGTCTAAGGTTTCTAGAAGTCAATAAGGTTCCTTCAATTTATTTAAATAAAAAATTAGTTAAAATGCTAGTTGGGGGGATTAGTAACTCTGGTTTAAAAAGCAAATGGACCATATATAAAGAGGAGCTTAGGGCATTTAGATTGCATAATATTCAAGTAAATCCTTTGCTGTTTTTTATGTTTAAACTAAAGAAAATCAGTCAATTTTTTTAAGCTTTATAGCATGCCACTTTTAACCCACATCACCGGTCACACAGGCTTTATAGGCCAAAACTTATCCCACTATTTGGGAGAGAATGTGGTAGGTGTAAATCTGAGAAAGCAGGAGCACTTGGTTTTTGAAAAGGGGGCAGCGGTGGTGCACTTAGCAGGGAAGGCGCATGACCTTAAAAAGACTTCGGGCCCTGAGGAGTACTTTATAGTCAATACCGAATTGACTAAAAAAGTTTTTGATGCTTTTTTGGCCTCTGAGGTTGGGGTGTTTGTGTTTATGAGTACCATAAAGGCGGCGGAGGGGAAGGATGTAGAAGCGTCGGCTTACAGCCAATCTAAGTACCAGGCGGAGGAGTATATATTGGCCCAAAAGGTTCCACCAGGAAAGCGGGTGTATATTTTAAGGCCCGTGATGGTGCATGGTCCTGGGAATAAAGGGAATTTGAATGTGTTGTTTGGGGCGGTGAAACGTTTGGGTATTTGGCCTTTGGCGGCTTTTGAAAACCAGCGGTTTTTTGTGTCTGTGGAGAATCTTTGTTTTGTGGTTAAGGCGCTAATTGACAATGAAAATGTAGCTTCTGGGGTGTATGCGGTAGCAGATGAAGAGGCTTTGAGTACAAATGAGTTGGTAGCCTTGGCGGGCGAGGCTGTAGGGAAGAAAGTGGTTTTTTGGAATCTGCCTAAGGGGCTGGTAAGATTATTGGCCAATTTAGGAGATGTATTGCCCCTGCCATTGAACAGCGAGCGATTGGAGAAGCTTACGGAAAATGCGGTGGTAGACGCCAGTCCTCTATTAAAGGCCTTGGGAATAAAGTCTTTGCCTTTGCGTACCTTAGCGGGATTTAAGAAGACTTTTGAATCTTTTATAAATGAATAGACTTATAGCCCTTTTAATGCTGTTGCTGCTGTCTCCGCTTTTTGTAGTGGTGGCCCTGGCCATATTTTTAGAAGACGGGGCACCGGTGTTTTTTGTGCAGAAAAGGGTGGGTAAGAACTATAGTTTCTTTGCCCTGTATAAGTTTAGGACTATGAAAAAAAACACCCCCAATGTGGCCACGCATTTGTTAGAGAACCCCAAGCAGTATTTGTTGGGCTTAGGAGGCTTGCTCCGTAAATTGTCTCTAGATGAGTTGCCCAATTTAATCAATATAGTGCGGGGAGAGATGGTCTTTGTGGGGCCTAGGCCTGCGCTTTACAATCAGGAAGACCTTATGGCGCTCCGGGTAGCGGCAGGGGTAGAGAAACAGATGCCTGGGATTACCGGATGGGCACAGATTAATGGTAGGGACAGTATTTCTTTAGAAGCTAAAGTGGCGCTGGAGAAGTACTATCTGGAGCATAGGTCGCTAGGTTTGGATCTAAAAATTCTCTGGCGAACGGTGTTTAAAGTGGCGGGAGATACCACGGTGTCTCATTAAATAAAATTCCAACAGAAATAGTATCTTAGCAGTCAATTAGAAACAACCTACTTCCCATGCTGCTGGCTAAAATATTCAAGAACCATTATAACAAGACCTATGCCTACATCCTTGATGTATTGGGCTTGGCTTTTGCTATAAAGGTATTGTTGCAGCTCAATGGGGCCACGGTGATTATAAACCAATACCAGGATTTGGCGGTGTATGGGGTCTTGGCCATTTTGGGCATCCGCCTTATGGGCGGGTACAGCATGATGCTGCGCTTTACCTCATTATTAGACGTGTCTAGAATTGCGGCAGGGCTGTTTATAGCCACTGTTTTATTTGGGTTTTATACCGGGGCTACCACCCGATTGGAGTTTAGGTATTTGGTGCTGCTATTTTACTTCTCCATTACCGTATTAGTGGCCTATAGGGTAGGAGTGCGCCTCTTGTACCACCGATCTATTGCAGTGACCGAGAAAACCCCCACTTTGTTGTTTGGGGCAGGTACCAACGGTTTAAATGCCCAGAGGGCGCTCATGAATTCCAGTAGCATTCAAGTGCTCGGTTTTGTAGACGACGACCCCGCTAAAATAGGCCGTTCCATAGAAGGCTTGACCGTATATGGGATGAAAGGACTGGCCGCTGTAGTGGCCAAAAAAGAGGTAGCCCAAGTGGTGCTTACCTCAGAGAAGCTGTCTGTAGGGCGTAAAAAAGAACTCTTTGATTTTCTAAGTCCCCTTGGGGTAAAAGTATTTACTGTGCCATCAGTGGACCAGTGGGTACAAGGTGGGGCCCAGGGAAATGCCCTGAAATCTATAAAAATAGAAGACCTACTCAAAAGAGACGCCATTGCCATAGATTTGGCCAGAAATAAGGCCGTATATGCCGGGAAACGCATCCTAGTGACCGGAGCGGCAGGCTCCATAGGCGCAGAGATTGTAACACAGCTCCTGACCTTTGGCCCCGCAGAACTGCTATTATTAGACGCAGCAGAAACTCCCTTATTTCATCTAAAGAACCAATTAGGCGCCCAATACACAGGGAAGGTCTCTTATCATGTGGCCTCCGTATTAGACCACCAATACCTTGAGCGTCTTTTTCAGGACCCAGCAGGCATAGATGTGGTGTTCCACGCTGCTGCCTACAAGCATGTGTTTATGATGGAGCAGCAGCCCCAGGCCGCCATATTAAATAATATTTTAGGGACCAAGCAGCTTATAGATTTGAGCATAGAGCACCAGGTGGCCCAATTGGTCTTGGTTTCTACAGACAAGGCCGTGAACCCCTCTAATGTAATGGGGGCTTCTAAACGTATTGCAGAATTGTATTTGGCGGCTTGTATGGAAAAGGCAGGCCAAACCAAGCTCATTACCACCCGTTTTGGGAATGTGCTTGGGTCCAACGGTTCAGTAGTGCCTATCTTTAGCGCCCAAATAGCGGCAGGAGGGCCAGTAACCGTTACCCATCCAGAAATTACCCGTTATTTTATGACCATTCCAGAAGCCTGTCAATTGGTTTTAGAAGCAGGTGCTATTGGCGCTGGAGGAGAGGTTTTTGTCTTTGACATGGGGGACCCAGTGAAAATTAAAGACCTGGCGGTAAATATGATCCGCCTGTCTGGATTGGTAGAAGACCAGGACATAAAAATTGAATACAGCGGCCTTAGGCCAGGAGAAAAGCTCTATGAGGAATTGCTCACAGACAAAGAAGATTTACTGCCTTCGCACAACCCCTTGATTTTTAAAGCCAAGAAAGAAACCCTAGCTGCTACACTAGCCAGTGGTATTGCCGTTTTATTAGAGATGGCCGCTCAGGGTGCCACAGCAGAAGCATTGGTAAAACAAATGAAAAAATTGGTACCAGAGTTTAAAAGTATGCACTCACCTTTTGAAAAATTAGATTAATTTTACGTTCAAGTTTACATAAAAAAGAAACCCTATGAAGAAAATGATGTACAATGGAAAGGCCTTATTAGCCCTTGCCGCCATGGTCCTTTTGGCCAGTTGTGGAGAAGCTCCTACCAACTGCGAATGTAAAGAAAACTTAGATTTGGTGGTGAACCACGAGCAAAATGCAGCCACTACTTATGTGGGGCAGTTTAACAAGGACATTTATGACACTTGTATTGACCAATACAAGAAAGCCAATAATATAGACGGAGAGGTACTGATTAGAGTAGTGTACCAATCTTATGAAGCAGCCTGTATAGAATAATGGGTAAAAAAGGATTATTACTCGTTAACTTAGGTTCTCCAGATTCCCCTACCAAAAAAGACGTCAAGCCTTATTTGGCAGAATTCTTAATGGATTCTAGGGTCATAGATGTTCCCAAAGCGCTTAGAACGCTTTTGGTCAAAGGAATTATACTACAAACCAGGCCCAAAAAGTCTGCCAAAGCCTACGCCAAGATCTGGTGGGAAGAAGGGTCCCCTTTGGTGGTGATCTCTGAGCGTTTTACCGCTAAATTGGCGGCCCAATTAGACATGCCAGTTGCTTTAGGGATGCGTTATGGTTCCATGAGCATTAAAAATGCCTTGGCAGAACTAGACGCAAAGGGCGTAGATGAGGTGCTCTTGGTGCCCCTATACCCACAGTACGCCATGAGCTCTTTTGAGACCGTGGTAGTGAAGGTGTTAGAAGACCAAAGGAAGTTTTTTCCAAGCATGAAGGTACAGACCTTGCAAGCCTTTTACAGACAGCCAGACTATATTAAAGTACTGGGAGACCATATTAAAAAACAATTGGAAGGTTTTGACTACGACCAGATCTTGTTTTCCTACCACGGGATTCCAGAACGTCATATTAGAAAATCAGACCCTACCAAGTTTCACTGTGCCATAGACGGCAACTGCTGTAGTATTAATTCGGTGGCCCACCATACCTGTTACAGGCACCAGTGCTATGAGACCACCAAATTGGTCCGGGAATACCTGGGCTTGCCAGAAGAGCAGGTGGCCCTGTCTTTCCAATCTAGGTTGGCTGGAGACCCATGGTTAAAACCTTATACCGACTATGAATTTGAGCGTTTTGCCAAAGAAGGTAAGACCAAATTGGCGGTCATTACCCCTGCATTTGTTTCTGATTGCTTGGAGACTTTGGAAGAAATTGCCATGGAGGGCGAAGAAGAATTTATGGAAGCAGGTGGAGAAAGCTTTAAGCACATCTCTTGCCTGAATGACTCAGACGCCTGGGTTGCGCTCATGAAAGATTGGGTGACGCAGTGGGAAACCACCAGCGAATTGCCTTATGTCTAAAGTTTCTGCGGCCGCTTTAGGCACACAGCCCATAGGCCCGCTGCTGGTAAAGCAAGCGGTGCCGGCTTCTATTGGGATTCTAGTCATGTCACTCAATGTACTGGTGGACTCTATTTTTGTAGGGAACTGGATTGGGGCTTTGGGCATCGCGGCCATTAATGTGGTCCTGCCGGTGTCTTTCTTTATTGCCGCACTTGGCATGGCCATTGGCATTGGCGGTTCCAGTATTATTTCTCGCGCCTTGGGAGCCGGAGACCATGAAAAAGCCACCACTACTTTTGGGAATCAGATAGCCCTTACGGTGCTCATTACCGTATCTATGGCCGCTTTGGGGCTGTATTTTATGGAGGGTATTATACCCGCCTTTGGGGGCCAGGGACAAATTTACCCGCTGGCCAAAACCTATTACACCATTGTTTTATACGGGGTGCCTTTCTTGGGCCTTTGTATGATGGGCAATACCGTTATTAGGGCAGAGGGCAAGCCTAAATTTGCCATGGTGGCCATGATCATTCCCTCAGTGGGAAACCTACTCATGGATTATGTTTTTATTTATGTCTTTGACTGGGGCATGGCCGGAGCGGCCTGGGCCACTACCGGAGGTTATTTGCTCTGTTTTGCCTATGTAGCCTATTTCTTTTTGTCTAAAAACGCTTCGTTAAAACCACGTTTTAAGCATTTTGTCTTTAAAAAACCCATTGTCTCAGAAATTGGGGCCTTGGGCTTTGTGACCCTGGCCAGACAGGCCGCTACCTCCATCACTTACCTGATCATGAACAGCCTGCTATTTTCTTTGGGTGGAGAAGCCCTGGTGGCCGTGTATGCCATTGTGGGGCGTATGCTCATGTTTGCCTTATTTCCTGTTTTTGGGGTCACCCAGGGGTTTTTACCCATTGCCGGTTTTAATTACGGGGCCGGAAATATGCAGCGGGTTCGCGAGAGTATCAATACCGCTATTTTGTACGCGTCGGCGCTAGCCACCTTAGTATTTATAGGACTGATGGTATTTCCAGAGGCCATTACGGCCTTATTCCTCTCTTCTAAAAATGCAGATCCAGAGACCATGGCCTTAAATGCCTATGTCTTAGAAAATACGCCTGCGGCCATGCGCTGGGTATTTGCCGCTACCCCTATTATTGCGCTTCAACTCATTGGCGCTGCTTATTTTCAGGCGGCTGGCAAAGCCATTCCAGCCCTTTTACTCACTTTGAGCCGTCAGGCACTGCTGTTTATTCCCTTGGTATTCTTATTACCTATGTGGTTGGGCACCATTGGGGTATGGCTGGCCTTTCCCATTTCTGACCTATTGGCCACCCTCATTACTGGCTATTTTTTAAGGCGGGAAATTAAACGGTTTTTTTCGTAAATTAGGTTCTTTAATAAACCGACGAATCCATGAAAAACTATTTCCTACTCAGTCTAGGGCTTTTGGCCTTGGTCCTGAGTCCCCAAGACACCCAAGCACAAAGAAGAAATAAAGCCGCAGCCCCTGCCATTGCGCCGGAGCTGGTTAAAGGCATTGAATACAGAGAGCTGGGCCCTTTTAGGGGCGGACGTTCTGCTGCCGTAACAGGGGTGCCCGGACAACCCAATCTATTTTATATGGGCGCTACCGGGGGTGGGGTTTGGAAAACAGACAACGCAGGAACCACTTGGAAAAATATATCAGACGGTTTCTTTGGCGGGAGTATTGGCGCAGTTGCCGTAGCCCCCTCAGATCCTAACGTTATTTACGTAGGTGGTGGAGAAGTGACCCTTAGAGGGAATGTCTCTTCTGGTAACGGCATGTACAAGAGTATAGACGCCGGAAAGACTTGGAATTTTATAGGCCTCCCAGAGAGTAGGCACATTCCTAGGGTGCGTATTCACCCCACCAATCCAGAGGTGGTTTATGCAGCCGTATTGGGCAATATATACAAGCCCACCCAGGAGCGTGGGGTGTACAAGAGTACAGACGGCGGGAAGAGCTGGAGACGTACCTTGTTTGCCAATGCCAACGCTGGGGCGGTAGATTTAATCATAGATCCTAACAATGCTAGGGTGTTGTATGCCACCACTTGGCGGGTGAACAGAACCCCTTATTCCCTGAATTCAGGAGGAGAAGGGTCCAAGGTGTGGAAAAGTACAGACGCAGGAGAAAGCTGGACCGAGCTCTCTGCCAACAAAGGTTTTGCTAAAGGCACGCTTGGGATTATGGGTATTGCCGCCTCTCCAGTAAAGGCAGACCGCATTTGGGCCATGGTAGAAAACAAAGACCAGGGTGGTTTGTACCGTTCAGAAGACGGTGGCGCTACTTGGAGCAAAATAAACGACGAACGTAAATTACGCCAGCGTGCCTGGTACTACACCAGACTATACGCAGACACCCAGGATGCAGACGGGCTCTATGTGCTCAATGTGCGTTACCACAAGAGTACAGACGGCGGAAAGTCTTTTGAAACGGCCAACGCGCCCCATGGAGACCACCACGATTTGTGGATTGCCCCAGAAGACAACCAAAGAATGATCATGGCAGACGACGGTGGTGCTCAGGTGTCCCTAGATGGTGGCGCCAGCTGGAGCACCTACCACAACCAGCCAACGGCCCAGTATTACAGGGTTACTACAGACAACAGCTTTCCCTACAGAATTTATGTGGCCCAGCAAGACAACTCTACCCAGCGGGTAAAACACCGCTCAGACGGGGGGAGTATTTCTGAATCTGATTGGGAAGAAACAGCCGGAGGAGAGTCTGCGCATATTGCCGTAGACCCAAAAAACAACGACATTGTGTACGGCGGTAGTTACGGCGGTTTCCTCACCCGTGTGAACCATAAAACAGGAACGACTAGAGGAATAAATGTTTGGCCAGACAACCCAATGGGTTATGGGGCAGAGGGTATGAAATACCGTTTCCAATGGAACTTCCCCATTATTTTCTCCAAGCACAACCCAGACAAATTATATACCTTTTCTCAGCATGTACACGCCACCACCAACGAGGGGCAAAGCTGGGAGATCTTAAGCCCAGACCTCACTAGAAACGACCCTACTAAATTGGTGTCTTCTGGAGGGCCTATCACTCAGGACAATACCGGAGTAGAGTATTACGCCACTATTTTTGCTGCAGCAGAAAGTCCTTTAAAAGAAGGCGAATTGTGGGTAGGCTCAGACGACGGCCTCGTGCACCTCACCAAAGACGGTGGTGCCAATTGGACCAATATTACCCCAAAGCAAATGCCCACATGGGCTATGGTGAACTCGGTAGAACCCTCTGCCTTTGATCCAGCGGTCTGCTACATAGCCGCTACTTCTTATAAGTCAGGAGACTTTACGCCTTATTTATACAAGACTTCAGACTACGGAAAAACTTGGACCACCATTACCAGCGGTATAGCTAAAGAGCACTTTACTAGGGTGCTCAGAGAAGACCCTGCACAAAAAGGCCTCTTGTATGCAGGAACAGAAAACGGCATGTATGTGTCTTACAATGACGGTGCCGCTTGGCAGTCTTTTCAAAACAACCTGCCTTTGGTGCCCATCACAGATTTGGCCGTTAAGGACAACGCCCTTATTGTGGCCACCCAGGGAAGGTCTCTTTGGATGATAGATGACCTCACAGTACTGCATCAGCTTTTGGCTGCCGGAAATACCAGTGTCAAAACCGCCCGTTTGTTTGATCCAAAAGACGCCTACAGGACCAAAGGTCGTGGCGGAAGGGCTTCACTAACAGCAGGAACCAATCTGCCTAACGGGGTCATTACCCACTTTTACCTTCCAGAAGGAATGGAGCAAGACTCGGTGGTATTAAATTACCACAATGCCGCTGGAGACCTACTGGCCAGCTTCAGCAACAAAGCCAAAGAACGCAAAGACAAACTCACCCTCACTGCAGGAGCCAATAGTTTTGTATGGGACACCAGAGGAACTGGTTCCGAGCTGCTACCTGGAATGATTATGTGGTGGGCCAACCTAGATGGACCAAAAGCCGTTCCTGGGGCGTATAAGGTCTCTATGAGCGTGGGAGACCAGGCCATAGCCACCCATGACTTTAACCTTATGGCAGACCCGCGTGCAGAAGCCTCTGTGGCAGACATGCAGGCCCAATACGACTTTATTACTGCGGTAAACACGACCATTAACGAGGCCCACAACGCCATAAAAAATATCCGCGATGTGAACGCCAAGCTGTCTGCCTTTATGAAAAAATACAAAGGAGACGCTGCTGTAAGTGATCTACACACCATGGCCAAGGACATGAAGGAAAGCTTAGAAACGGTAGAGAAAGCCTTGTACCAGACCCAGAATAGGTCTGGACAAGATCCCTTGAACTTCCCCATACGCCTCACCAACAAATTGGGCCACTTGAATTCATTGGTGGGTCTAGATGACTTTGCTCCCACGGAGCAAGATGAGGCAGTAAGACAAGAGCTCACCGCAGCCATTGCCGTGCAATTGGCGGCCTTTAACCAAAGCATTTCCGAGCAATTAGAAGCCTTTAACGCGGCATTCACCGCCAAAGGACTGCCCTTTTTATCGGTAGCCGATGACAAAGAATAATTGATTATTTTTGTGTCTATGATCCTAGACACCTTAGACACATACTTACTTATAAAAGCCCTGCACCTGATCTTCGTGATCACTTGGTTCGCAGGGCTTTTCTATATTCCCCGCCTCTTTGTCTACCATATAGAGGCCCTAGACCAACCCGCAGCAGCCCAGGCCTATATAGTGCCACAGCTACAGCTCATGACCCGCCGCCTGTGGAATATCATTACTTGGCCCTCCGCCATACTCGCCACCGGTTTTGCCCTATGGCTCCTCTACCTCCAACCCATTTTCCTCACCCAAGGGTGGATGCACCTAAAACTTTTCTTTGTAGTCCTTCTATGGCTATACCACCTCAAATGCCACCAAATGGTGCGCGAACTCCAACGCGGCCAAGTACGCCCCCGCTACAGCGCCACCTTCATGCGCATTTGGAATGAAGGCGCCACCATCTTACTATTCGCCATCATCTTTTTAGTGATCCTCCGCAACACCATAGGCTGGATCTTTGGCCTCGCAGGCCTGCTCGGCCTCGCCCTCCTCCTCATGCTCGGCATAAGGGCCTACAAAAAATACCGCAACAAAAAAGGAGAAGTCTAACAACCTCCCCTTTTCTTTAAACCTACCAAATCACTTTATTTACCAGTAATCCTATTTTTCATACAGTTCCTCCTTTTGGAGTATCACGAATAGTGAATAGTGCTAGTTTTATAATTATAAATTAAATTTTAAATCTAATATCATGAAACAAACTAAGAGTAGATTTCAAAATATAGCGCTTTATAATTTTTTAATAGTGATTCTATTAACGTCCTGTAATATATATAACGAGAGTATAAGTGAGTTTGATAATTTTTCTAAAGAAAATTACATTGAGATGTTATCGAATGTAAAAAAGCAAACGGATTTAATTTTGTTGATGGAAAAACCAGATACGATTACTTTAGAAGCCTATAAGTTAATGTTGTTAGAGGGAAAAATAATTTTATCATTAAAGGCGGAGGAGGAGCTATTAAAAGCGACAAATATAATTGAGAGGTATGGAAAATTCTTAGTTGAAAAGCATAAACTTAACATTTCAATTATAGATAAAAATGATCTAATTGCTGTAGGAGGCTTGTTTGAGCCAAACGACGAATTACTCCAAAATAAAGCAGCAGTTAAGTATTTAGGAATTAGTCAAAAAATGGAACTTGAGGATTTTTTAAAATGCGCTGCAGTAGCTGTTGGCGCTGACGCACTTTTCGCATTAGGGGGTTCATCAGCAACAGCTTGGTCTGCAGCTGCTTTAACAAGAGCTTTCTCAGCTTTTGCTAAAAGGTTTTTGGGTCCAATAGGAGTTGCTATAGCCGTGGTGAGTTTTAGCTTATGCTTAGCTGAAAGTGCTTAATTTTATTCGTATGTTATATCTGATTTTTATACCATTAATAGTGATAGTATTTGGTTACAGACTAAGTAGCTTAAGAAAGGCAATAGCAGTTAGGAATACCTCCAAGATAAAAGCAGAGATCTTTATGTTGTTTGCAGCGCTTTGTCTCGTAGTTATCTTATTTTTTTTGATTGACAGTATTTAGATACGGTATTTTTTAATGAATTTGACCAAATATATGAACCTCATAAAGATTGTGGCTTTATTATTATTGATCAATATCTTGCTTAAGATACCAAATCAATATTTTGAAGATAGCTTCTTGGCATACCATATCTTTAGATCACTGATTCAGACGAGCATATTGTGTTTTGTAATTTTTAAGTTCAAATTTAAAGAATTACTATTCTTCGGAAGATCTACCTTATGGGCCTTAGCATTAGGGATCTTTTTGCTCTTTTTATCCATAAGCAAAATGCATTCAATGCTTGAAGCAAATGGCGAATTTGTACCTTTAAGTAGACATTCACTATTTGTTTTATCTTGTTTAGCAACAGGAGTATTTGAGGAATTATTTTTTAGATTTTTTGTATTTAATTACCTCTTAAAGAAACTTAAAAAGAATCTATTATTTTCAATTTTAGTGACGTCGGCCCTTTTTGCATTGGCCCACTTGACCAACTTATTTATATCTAGCTATGATACATATTCTGTGATTAACCAAACTCTTTTTGCCTTTAGTATTGGTATTTTTCTACAAGTAGTTAATATTAGAACAAACAGTCTAGTTTTGGTCATGTTTTTTCATGCGTTGATTAATTATTGGGGATCATACCGCTCTAAATTGGTTCAAATCATTCCTGAGACCCTAAGTGAACAAACTTTCAATGATTTTTTAACCACTTTTATATCTATCATATTGTTTAGTTTACTGATTCTTCTCCCTCTTTCATGGGTACTCATTCGAAATAAGATAGAGACAAAAACAACTTAAAATGAAAAAAATGTTGCTCTTGCCTATAACTAAAGCCATATTTATTTAAACCAAACGGGGTACTTGTCTCTAACCAAAGCCATATTTATTTAAACCAAAGGGGGTACTTGTCTCTAACCAAAGCCATATTTATTTAAGCCAAAGGGGTATATACCCCTTTTTTTAAGTGATTTTGAGATGGATTTTTTTCGGCTTGAAAGCAAATAATGACTTTGTTTTGAGCGCTTTTTAAATCCATTTTTTTTCGCCTAAAAAAAGAGGGTATACCCCCTCGAACACACGCAGACAGAGAAAAGTCTTGCGTCTGAAAATCACTTCTAGCACTGTTTCAAATTTCTGCTGCTACTCATGATTCAGTTACCACTGCTGCAAATGATCCGATTTTTTGTACACTTGGTCATGTGGGGAAATCTTTTCCTACTTTTTCCCATAGCTTTATAAGTAATGCTCAGTCGTGCCAATAAATTAAACACCCTATTAATTTCCCAACCCCACAGGGTAGTGTATCTATCTGCTTGGTTAAGTGCTCAGGGATATTCTTCTCAGCTTTTACAACAATACAAAACCCATCATTGGTTGCGTTCATTAGGCTATGGGGCCTGGGTGAGAAAAGGGCAATCGCCTAGATTGTTGGGGGCGGTGTATGCTTTACAGCATCAGGCAAAGCAGCACATATACTTAGGAGGGCTAACGGCCTTTCATTATTTGAGCAAAAAGAAAACCCTTCCTTTGAGGGATTCCCATAAAATAGACGCGATTCAATTATATACAGCTAAAGGGACAAAAGTGCCTCGGTGGTTTTTAAATTACCATTGGCCGCAAGAAGTTACTTATTTCACCAATAGTTTTTTACCACCATTAATGGGTCTTATGACCATGCGGATAGACCATTTAAGAATAAAAATTTCTGGTTTAATTAGGGCTTTAATGGAGATGATTTTTCAGGCCAAAACAGAAGATGAATTTTTGTATTGCTACGATTGTTTGTGTTTGTTTCCAAAGTTAAATGCGGCACAGGTTCATTTGTATTTGGAGGCTTGTCGCTCTAAAAAAGTCAAGGCTGTTTTTTTGTATATGGGACAAAAATCAGAGGCACTTTGGTATAAGACACTGGCTCAAGGAATAATAACTGAATACACACTAGCAGAAGACACAATATTTAATGAGAAGACGCTAGCGGAAGTTGTACTTCCTATTGATAAGACAATAGTTGTTGAGGAGCTTATGTTTGGCGAGAACCATCGATACCTAAAGTCTCCAGGCATGGATATTTCGAAGTACAGACTGAGAATTCCTTTTGGACTAAGGCATGATGGTTTTTTGTAGCAGCAACTGCTTTAGGTCTAAACAAACACTATGCCCCCTTAAACTGTGCTTTTCTTTTTTCTAGAAAGGCAGAGGTGCCCTCTATAAAGTCTGGGGTGCCAAAGCATGCGCCAAAGTGCTGAATTTCTGTTTCATAGCCATTTTTATCAGGATCTAGTCCTGCGTTTACGGCTGCAATGGCGGCACGCATGGCGGTGGGAGATTGCTGGGCTATTTTGGTGGCTAGAGATTCAGCGGTTTCCATGAGCTGGTCAAGAGGCACTACCTTATTGACCAAACCGTAGTCTTGGGCTTTGGCGGCAGGGATCATTTGAGCAGAGAAAATAAGTTCGTTTGCACGGCCTTTGCCAATAAGCTGGGGGAGTCTTTGGGTGCCTCCATAGCCTGGGATAAGACCCAGTGAAACTTCTGGAAGACCCATTTGGGCATTTTCAGAGGCTATTCTGATGTGGCATGCCATGGCCAATTCTAAACCGCCTCCTAGTGCGTAACCGTTTACTGCGGCTATGACAGGTTTTGGGCCTTGCTCAATGAAATGAAACAATTGGTCCTGTCCCTCGCGGGCAAGTGCGGCACCCTGGCTGGGGGTGAATTGGGAAAAGGCTGCAATATCGGCGCCAGCCACAAAGGCCTTTTCTCCTGTTCCCGTGAGAATGATTACGCGTATGTTGTGGTCTTCAAAAAGGTTTTTAAAAGCAATAGATAGTTGGTCAATCACTTCTTTGTTTAGGGCGTTTAATTTGGCGGGTCTGTCTATGGCTATAATACCAATAGCGCCTTTTTTTTCAATGATGAGGTGATTTTCCATAGTCTTATCTTTCAGAGGTGGTTTTCTATAGTCTTATTTTTCAGGGGTGGTTTTAGGTAAAAAAACCGTGAATTTACTGCCTTTTCCCACTTCGCTTTCCAGGCTAATGCGGCCGCCGTAACTTTCTACAATACTCTTTACCATACCTAAGCCAAGGCCCATTCCGGATCCTTTGGTGGTGAATTTGGGTTCAAATATTTTTTCTTGAATTTCTGGGGCTATGCCTATTCCGTTGTCGGATACTTCTAGGCTCACTACAGTATTTGTCTCTGATACTTTGACCACAATGGCAGGTGTGCGGTCTTCTGGAACAGATTGAATGGCGTTTTTTAATAGGTTGGTCACTACCCGAATGAGTTGGGTGCGGTCCAGTTTTACCTTGATGGGTTTTGTGGGAGCTGCGTAGGCAATATAGGATTCGTTAAATAGGGATATGGCTAGACCCACGACTTTTTCAAATTCAAGGGATTCTTTTTGTTGTGCGGGCAATTGGGCAAAAGTTGCAAAGGCGGTGGCTATATTGCTCAGGGTGTCTATCTGTTCTAAAAGTGCTGCAGAGTGTGCTTGGAGTTTCTCTTTGGCCTCTGGGTCTGCGGCTTTAAATTGCTGTTCAAAAAGCTGCACATTGAGGCGCATGGGGGTGAGGGGGTTTTTAATTTCATGGGCCACTTGTTTGGCCATTTCCTGCCAGGCTTGCTCGCGTTCGGATTTGGCTAGGGCTACGGCAGACTGTTCCAATTGGTCTATCATCCCGTTATAGGATTCTATGATTTTACCAATCTCCTCGGACGATTGCGGGACTTCTATCTTAATATTTTGTTTCTCTAAACCGGTTTGGGACAGCTTGTCCGAGATGGTTTTTAAGGAGCGTGTAATATAGGTAGAGATTAGATAGGCCAGAATAATGGCCACCGCCAACATGAGTAAATACACTCCGGAGAGTCTGAAAAGAAATTCTTCCAACTCTTTTTGGTTAAAGGAATTGTCTTCATAATAAGGCAGGTACAAAATGGTCAGCGGTTTTTGGTCCAGGTCATAAACATAGGAATAGGCGGCCAAAAAAGTCACATTCCCCTCGCTTTTGGTCACCACCCATCGCTTGTTTTGCTTGAGATTTTTTAAAATATCTGCGGGCAGGCTTGCAGCGGCCTCCACTGGTCCTGCGGTAGGATTGGCGGTTTGAATAAACGCACCGTCTAAATCGTAGAGGGAAAAATTAACGTTTTGAACGTCAGATATGGCAAAGAGCGATTCGCTAAAAATAGGCGACACATTGGCTTTGTTCTGTACCAAAGGACTTTCTTGAAGGGTGTACCAAAGACTGCGTTTGAGCTGTTCTTCTTTTCGTTCTAACCGGTCTGCGTGGTAGTCCTTGGCCTGTTCGGAATACTGGTAAATAGTGATTCCAGCAATCAGTACAGAGGCCAATAGTACCAGGACTATCATGGAGATAAATATGCGCGAGCGTAGCGAAAAGTTGGTCTTGATCATAGGCTTATGATTCCCGATTTTCTACGGTTTCTTTGGGGGCGTTTTCTACGTCGTTTTGTGCGTCGTTTTCTGCACCGTTTTGTACGTCGTTTTCTGAGCCGTTTTGTACGTCATTTTGTACGTCGTTTGTTGTTTGGATCTTTGTTTTTGTTGCTGACGGATCTGACAACAAATGAATATTGTTTACGGCACCCACTTGGCTTTTTTGGTTTTTTAAAGCCAGTGCTTTTTGGACCATAGGATCTTGGACCGCTCGGATTTTAAGCACCGCATTGTCCCCAAAGAGTTGGTAGGCCAATGCTGCTTTGAGCTCTAATAATACGGCAACTTTATGGTCTTTGGTGTCTAGTGCGACGCCAGCGTTTTTCAGGTATGTTACAAAATCTTGGTAGAGGGTTTCGGGTACTAGAAAGTCTTTTACAAAACCAGCTTCCGTCCAGTCTTGGTAGTCGCCTCGGTGTGCGTCTAACTGCTCAAAGCTAAAGAAGGAGAATACCCCAAGGCGTTCCAATTCTTTAACCACCAGCACCGCATTGTCTTCTATTGGCACAAAAACGTCTGGTATAATACCGCCACCACCATAGACTATTTTGCCTTTGGGGGTGGTGTAGGCCAGTGAGTCTATTACCGGCATGCTGTCCTTGTATTGAAGTTCGCCAGTCGCGTAGCGGTCTTGCGCGCTTTCATAGTCACCCTCTCCGTAGGGTTTTTGAATGGAACGGCCTGTTGGGGTGTAGTAACGGGCTATGGTCAGGCGCACTGAAGAACCGTCTCCCAAAGGCATTTCTCTTTGAACGAGTCCTTTACCAAAAGTCCTGCGGCCAATAATGGTTCCTATATCATTGTCTTGTAGGGCTCCAGCAATTATTTCTGAAGCCGATGCCGAACGTTCGTTTACCAGAACGTAAACCGGTTTATTTTCAAAAGCCCCACCTGCATTGGCCAGGGTGGTGGCTGTAGTGCCTTTTTTATTTTTGGTGTACACAATAGGGGTGTTGGCGGACAGGAAGTCGTCCGATATTTGGGTGGCCATACCCATATAACCGCCCAGATTGTCGCGAAGGTCTAAGATGAGTTCTTGGGCACCGCTGGCTTTGAGTTCCGCCAAGGCCAGGCTGAATTCGTCATAAGTGGTGGCGGCAAATCGGTTTATTTTAAGGTAGCCCAGACTGTTGTCTAGCATGCAATAGCCACTTACAGAAACAATGGGAATGCGGTCTCTCTTTAGGGTGAAGTTTTGAAAACTACGGTCTTTTTTTCTAAATACCCTCAGGCCTACCTCAGTGTTAATAGGGCCTTTGAGCTTTTGCACCAATTGGTCATTGGGCATATTGTTTCCGTAAAGGGTGTCTCCTTGGGCGAGTAAAATACGGTCTCCCGCTTGAATACCTGCCTTTTCACTGGGCCCACCTGCTACGGTTCTAATGACAGCTACAGAGTCTTTATAGCGGTAAAAATTCACTCCAATACCCACAAAATCGCCCTGCATTTGTTCTGCAACTGCGGAAGAAATGGTTTTGGGAATATAGACCGAATGGGGGTCTAATTTGTCTAGTATTTCGTTAATGGTTACGGTGACAATACTGTCTGTGTTTACGGCGTCTACATAGTCCTCTTCAATAAAATTGAGCAGCCGTTGCATTTTTTCTTGGGCTACTTCAGAAGGGCTCCCGCTAAGGGGGTATGAATTTGCGTCGCTTTGGCTTCCAATGAGAATACCTGCCATTAAGATGGTCAGTGCTAAAAACAATCGAAATAGTTTTTGTCTCATAGGAGCAGCTGTCTTTAGGGTTTGTTGTTTGTTACTTGTGGTTTTCTTCGATGGGCATGTGGCTAATGGCAACCCCTGCTTTGGCTAAGAAATCAATGCCAGAGCTGTCTCGGTAGGCCTTGGCGTACACCACGCGTTTAATACCTGATTGGTGGATGAGTTTGCTGCATTCCTTACAAGGGGAAAGCGTTATATACAAAGTAGCGCCCTCAGAAGACTGGGTAGAGGCCGCTACTTTAGACAGTGCATTGGCCTCTGCATGAAGTACATACCACTTAGTGTAGCCTGCCTCATCTTCACAGAAATTTTCAAAACCAGAGGGGGTTCCGTTGTATCCGTCGGAAATAATCATGCGGTCTTTCACTACAATGGCGCCTACTTGTTTGCGCTTGCAATAGGATAATTTCCCCCATTCGGCGGCCATTCTAAGGTAAGCTTGGTCGTATTTTTCTTGTTTGTCTTCTGTTGTCATTTCAAGGCATCTAATAGGGCTTCAAGGCTGTTGTAGGTGAGGGGAAGTGTTACCAGCACAAGGGCTGATGAGAATACGATCACCCACCTGGGCCTTTGAATTTTAAAGATAAGAATAAAAAGGGCACTGGCAAGCATCACCGTGCTGAGCACGGCCAATTGAGCTACTTCAATTCCAGCGGCAAAACCCAGTAAGGCACTGTTTTTGGCTTCTTGTCCTTCCATCAGCATCTTGAAATAGTTGGAAAAACCAAATCCGTGAATAAGGCCAAATAATGCGGTGGCCCCATAGGCTATTACCCCTGTTTTAGGTCCTTTATTTTGTAAGGCATTTTTAATATTGAGGCCCAAAAGTAATAAAATACTCAGGGGGATTAAAAATTCAATGAGAGGGGCGTACACTTTGGCAATACCATACACAGAAAGTACCAAAGAGATGCAGTGGGTGAGTGTGAATACGGAAGCCAGTAGTACGGCAGATTTGATTTTTTTTAAGGCAAAGGGAAGGGCTAAAGCAGCTAAAAATAGTACGTGATCGTATCCGTTGGGGTCTAGGACGTGATTGAGTCCCAGGTCTAAATAAAATAAAAATGTATCCATAGTGGTTTAATATAATGGTTTGGCGGTTTTCTTTGGTTTTGCGGTTTATTTTGGTTTTGCGGTTTTTTTGGCGGCTTATTACATGCCGCGTTCTTTTTGAATGGCCTCGTAGGCCTTTTGTACTTGTTTGAATTTTTCTTCTGCACCGCTTTTTATGGCGGCGTCTTCTGTAATGACGCGGTCTGGATGGTATTTCTTGGCCATGTCTCTATAGGCTTTTTTTACTGCTGCATCTGTAGCGGTTTTTTCTACCTCTAAAATGGTGTAAGCACCATCTGTTGCTTCTATAAACATGGCTTTTATAGAGTTAAAATCAGGGGAGCCAAGCCGCAACAAACGGGCAATTTCTTCCAATTTACTGACCTCTGGTGCGCTTACATGACCGTCTGCTTTGGCAATATTAAACAGAAAATGCAACAACTGAAGCTTTAGTTCGTAAGGCGCTCTTTGGTTTATTTTTTGACATAAATTCTCTAGAGACAGGTCTTTTTTGTCTACTGCGTCATTAAAGGTTCTAAAAATGGCATTGGCCCTTTGTTGGCCATAGGTCTGTATAAAGTAGCGTTTTACAAATTCTTTTTCTGCAGGGCTTACCTGTCCGTCTGCTTTGATCACTATGGCGCACAAGGAGAGTAAGTGCAGCTCAAAATCCTGAGAAGTCACTGGTCTTTGGGAAGTGAAACTATCAAAAGAACGGCCTTTCTTGCCAGATTGCAGCATGTCTACAAAACTGCCTAAGAAGTATCCAGCCACTGCTCCGGGAAATCTAAAAAAAATAAAGCCCAGTAGGGCAGCCAACCATTTAGTCATTGTCAAAATTTTATCAAAGATACTTTTTTCACAAAAAAAGCAGGGCAAACTAATCATAAGATGTGTTAAAAATTATGGGTGTATGTTGTACCTTTGTGGGGTAAAAAAAAATTTAGGAAGGATGTACCCAGAAGAATTTGTAAAACCAATGAGACAAGACCTTGCCCAAGCAGGTTTTCAAGAATTATTTACAGCAGCAGCTGTAGCAGAAGCAGTTAATGCTTCCGGGACTACTTTGGTGGTGGTAAACTCTGTTTGCGGTTGCGCGGCAGCCAATGCCAGACCCGCTGCAAAAATGAGCTTGACCAATGCTAAGGTGCCCAGTCGTGCAGTGACTGTTTTTGCAGGAGTAGACACAGACGCAGTGGACCAAGCGAGAAATATGATGGTTCCTTTTCCTCCTTCTTCGCCTTCTATGGCTTTATTTAAAGACGGAGAATTGGTACATATGATTGAGCGCCACCACATTGAAGGTCGTGCGGCACAAGCCATTGCGGAAAACTTAATGGAAGCGTATAACGAATTTTGTTAATACGTCCCTAATCATGAAAAAAAAACCACCCACTTGCGGTGGTTTTTTTATTTTTACCCTATGAAAAGACTGCTCGCTTATCCTTTAACGGTACTGTATTTTTTGGCTTTTGGACTTTGTCTGGTGGTATTCCATCCCATTCAAGTCCTTGCCTTTAAGGTTTTTGGCTATGAACCCCATAGAAGGGTCGTGGCTTTTTTAAATAGTTGCCTCATGGCCACTACCCGAATTTTGGGGACCCGTTATACGATTAGTGGAATGGCGCATTTGCCCCAAAACAAAGCGGTTATTTTAGTGGCCAACCACCAAAGTATGTACGACATACTCCCCATTATCTGGCGTTTGAGGTCTTTACATCCTAAATTCGTGTCTAAGGCATCTTTGGGTAAGGGCATTCCTTCAGTCTCATACAATTTAAGACATGGAGGGTCTGTGCTAATCGATCGGGGAGATGGTAGGCAGGCGGTTGCTGCTATTGCAGGCTTAGGAACTTATATAGAAAAACACCAGCGTTGTGCAGTAATCTTTCCAGAAGGAACTCGGTCCAGAGATGGAAAACCCAAGCCTTTTCAGCGTACGGGTTTAAAAGTGTTGTTAAAGAAGGCGCCGTCTGCCTTAGTGCTCCCTGTCACCATTAATGGGTCTTGGAAAATGGTGCGTTGGGGACAATTTCCCCTGGGTGTAGGCAACCATATTGAACTAATCATACATCCTGTGGTGGTTCAGGAAACGTATTCAGACATGGAAGACTTAATTACGGCAGTAGAGACCACTATTGGCGCAAGTATTCAGGTTTAGCGCTTGGTTTTTTCCTCAATTTTTTTTGAGAGAAACAGAATAACCAACAATACTGCGGCAGCCAAAGCAGCAATGGCAGATACAGAAGCCACAAAGTTTTGGTCTGCAAACAGGTCTGAATAGTCTATTAAATACAAGTTGTAGCCGCCCAAAATTAGGGCAGCAGTTAATAAAACGAAAAAAAGTACTTTGTTCATAAGCTGGTTTTAGGCGTTAAATAAGACGTTTATATTAGCGGCAAAAAGTTTTACGGCAATGGCCAGTAAGATCACCCCAAATACTTTTCTAATCACAGATAGACCATTTTTTCCTAGAACGCGTTCAATGCGTTTGGAAGATTTTAGGACCAAGTACACGAAAATGATGTTTACCACAATAGCGATGATAATATTTTCTACATGGTATTCTGCCCTCAGAGAAAGCAAGGTGGTAATGGTTCCAGCCCCTGCAATGAGTGGGAATGCGATAGGGACAATAGAGGCAGACTCTGGTTCGTCGTCTTTGTAAAGGGTAATGCCCAAAATCATTTCAATGGCTAGGAAGAAGATCACTAGGGCCCCTGCTACGGCAAATGAATTCACATCTATACCAATAAGGTTTAATATTTCTTCTCCAATAAATAGGAAAGCCACCATGATAATTCCCGCTACTATGGAGGCCTTTTCAGACTGAATATGGCCTACTTTATTTCTGAGACTAATGATAATTGGGACAGATCCCACTATGTCAATCACCGCAAAAAGCACCATGCTGGCGGTGAGTATTTCTTTAAAGTTAAAGTGAAATGTCATGGGCGGTATGCTTTGGTATTTTTCTAAGAATTGCTTTGGTATTTTTTAGGACTTTTTTTGGCTTTTTAAAAGGACACAAACCCCTTCTTTTGCGCAGCAAATTTAAGGCTTTTTTATGGTATATTTGCCCCTTAAAACCAATCAGATGTTTCAAATCCAAAAAACCCTCGTTTCAGAAGATCTTTTAGAATATGATTTTGTGTGCAACCTCAGTGCTTGCAAAGGAGCTTGTTGTGTAGACGGAGACGCAGGAGCGCCTTTAGAGGAGAAAGAAACAGAGATTTTGGTAGACATATACAGCCGTGTAAAGCCTTATTTAAGGGCAGCGGGAATAGCGGCAATTGAAGACCAGGGAGCCTTTGTAAAAGGAGACGACGGCGAGTGGGAAACCCCCTTGGTAAACGGCTCAGAATGTGCTTATGTAATCTTTGACGAGAAGGGCATTACCAAGTGTGGTTTAGAGGCGGCTTATAACGATGGGGCCACTAAATGGAGGAAACCGGTTTCTTGCCATTTGTACCCTGTTCGCACCCGAGAATACAGCGAATTTACAGCCGTGAATTACCACCAATGGAGTATTTGTTCGGCTGCTTGTTCTTTAGGAGCAGAACTTTCCGTGCCTGTGTATGTTTTTGTGAAAGAAGCGCTGATCAGGAAATTTGGTGCTGCTTGGTATGAAGAACTGGCCCTTGTTGCCGCAACTTTAAAAGCAGCTGAAAAAGGATCCGAAAGCAACAAAAAATAGGCCACTTTTTTTCATTTTTTTTATTGCCAGTTCCCAGCCTAGTCAGGGCGGGGCTTAAACCTACATTTCAACATTAAGTGTTAAAAACTTTAATGTTAAGTCTCTGCTTTTGCGGTCAGAACTCAAACATTTTTAACCATCTTTGTTAACCGAGTAAAGCACTTCTGAGTGCGCTGTGAAAAACCAAAAAAAAAGACCCAATGAGCAACAATGTAGAGCCTATTTTAACTGAGAATCCAGACCGCTTTGTAATTTTTCCAATCAAACACGATGATTTGTGGGAGTGGTACAAAAAATGTGAAGCCTGTTTCTGGACGGCAGAAGAAATAGACTTGTCAGAAGACCTCAACGATTGGAACAATAAGCTCAATGAAGACGAGCGTTATTTTGTAAAGCACATCTTGGCCTTTTTTGCTGCTTCTGATGGTATTGTCAACGAAAATCTCGCAGAGAACTTTGTGAGTGAGGTGCAGTATGCGGAGGCAAAGTTTTTCTACGGTTTCCAGATTATGATGGAAAACATTCACTCGGAAACATATTCTTTACTCATAGATACTTATGTGAAAGATGAGAAGGAAAAAAACAAACTTTTTAAAGCTTTGGAAAATTTTCCAGCGATTAAAGAAAAAGCAGATTGGGCCCTTAAATGGATTGAATCTCCAAGTTTTGCAGAGCGTTTAATTGCCTTTGCAGCCGTAGAAGGGATTTTCTTTTCTGGTGCTTTCTGTTCAATTTTCTGGCTTAAGAAACGCGGTCTAATGCCAGGATTGACCTTCTCCAATGAGCTTATTTCAAGGGATGAGGGCATGCACTGTGACTACGCCGTTCACTTACATAACAACCACCTGATTAATAAAGTGCCTAAAGCGCGCATTCGCGAGATTTTAGTAGACGCTTTAAACATAGAAAGAACATTTATTACAGAGTCCCTTCCTGCCAGTCTCATTGGCATGAATGCGAAACTCATGACACAATATTTAGAGTTTGTTACCGACCGCCTTTTGGTTGAATTACAATGTGAGAAAGAATACAATGTGAGCAATCCATTCGATTTTATGGACATGATTTCATTGCAGGGTAAGACAAACTTCTTTGAAAAACGCGTTTCAGAATATCAGAAAGCTGGCGTTTTAAACAAAGACCAAGATGTGAATGCCCAGAATATTAGCTTTGACGCAGATTTCTAAGCAATACAACTCTTAAAGCCTACCGGAACCAGCCTGCTGGTTCTTAAAATACTGTTAGATTCATAGTCAAATCTACTCAAGCTTGGTTTGGAATACCTAATGCCAAACCATCTTGGGTCAGTGTTTTAGCCCCTAAATCGAACAACTAAACCAAAAACAAAGCAAGTAAAATGTACGTATTAAAAAGAGATGGCAAGAAAGAGCCCATGATGTTTGACAAGATCACGGCCCGCGTAAGAAAATTGTGTTATGGCCTCAACGAAAGGGTAGACCCGGTGAAGGTTTCTCTTCGCGTAATTGAGGGACTATACGACGGGGTAACCACCTCTGAGTTAGACAATCTCGCTGCGGAAATTGCTGCTACAATGACTACAACCCACCCAGATTTCGCCAAACTTGCGGCGAGAATTTCGGTGTCTAACTTGCACAAAAACACCAAGAAGTCTTTCTCTGAAACCATGGAAGACTTATATAAATATGTGAACCCAAGAAATGGTAAGTCTTCTCCATTGTTGTCAGATGAGGTATACCAAGCTATTATGGACAATGCAGAATTATTGGATTCTACCATTATCTACAACAGGGACTTTGGCTATGATTATTTTGGTTTTAAAACCCTAGAGCGTTCTTACTTGCTTAAGCTCAACGGTAAAATTGTGGAACGTCCACAGCATATGCTTATGAGGGTATCCGTGGGAATTCACCCCACAGATATGGATTCCGCAATAGAGACTTATGAGCTCATGAGTAAAAAATATTTTACCCATGCTACCCCCACACTCTTCAACTCTGGGACCCCAAAGCCACAAATGTCTTCTTGCTTTTTATTGGCCATGAAAGACGACTCCATAGACGGTATTTACGACACCCTAAAGCAAACTGCCAAGATTTCTCAGTCTGCGGGGGGTATAGGGCTGTCTATTCATAATGTAAGGGCTACAGGCTCTTATATCTCAGGAACGAACGGAACTTCTAACGGTGTAGTGCCCATGTTAAAGGTCTTTAATGACACTGCGCGCTATGTGGATCAGGGAGGCGGAAAGAGAAAGGGAAGTTTTGCCATGTATGTAGAGCCATGGCATGCAGACATCTTTGAATTCTTAGACCTTAAAAAGAACCACGGAAAAGAAGAAATGCGTGCCAGGGATTTATTCTATGCCATGTGGATTCCAGATTTGTTTATGAAACGTGTAGAGGCCAATGCAGAATGGACCCTAATGTGTCCTAATGAGTGTCCAAACTTGTTCAACAACCACTCCGAAGCCTTTGACGAATTGTATTTAAAATACGAGTCAGAAGGTAAAGGTAGAAAGACCATCAAAGCCAGAGAGCTTTGGGAAAAAATACTAGAGTCTCAAATAGAGACAGGGACCCCTTATATGCTGTACAAAGATGCAGCCAACAGAAAGAGCAACCAGAAGAATTTAGGAACCATACGTTCTTCTAACCTCTGTACAGAGATTATGGAATACACCTCTCCAGATGAGGTAGCGGTCTGTAATTTAGCTTCTATTGCCCTTCCAATGTTTGTAAAAGACGGTGCCTTTGACCACAAAGAATTGTTCAAGGTGACCAAAAGGGTGACCAAGAACCTGAACAAGGTCATAGACAGAAACTACTATCCAGTAAAAGAGGCAGAGAATTCCAATATGCGTCACAGGCCTATTGGTCTTGGGGTGCAAGGATTGGCAGACGCTTTTATTATGCTGAGATTGCCTTTTACTTCTGACGAAGCCAAGAAACTCAATGAAGAGATTTTTGAAACCCTTTACTTTGCCGCATTGACCGCTTCTATGGAAGAGGCTAAGGCAGACGGTCCTTACCAATCTTATAAAGGATCTCCTATTTCTCAAGGAGAATTTCAACACAATTTATGGGGCATTAAAGATGAGGAACTCTCAGGCAGATGGGATTGGGCTAAACTGAGAAAAGATGTCAAGAAAAATGGGGTACGAAACTCATTATTGGTAGCACCAATGCCCACAGCTTCTACCTCTCAAATTCTAGGAAACAACGAGTGCTTTGAGCCATATACCTCTAATATTTATACCAGAAGGGTATTGTCTGGAGAGTTTATTGTGGTAAACAAGCACCTTTTAGAAGATTTAGTGGCTCTAGGACTTTGGGACGAAGGTCTTAAGCAAGAGCTGATGCGTGCCAACGGTTCTGTTCAGCACATCGATATTATTCCTCAGGACATTAAAGAGCTTTACAAAACCGTTTGGGAGCTCTCTATGAAAGATATTATAGACATGTCTAGACAACGTGGCTATTTTATAGACCAGTCTCAGTCATTGAACCTGTTTATGGAGAACGCCAATTATTCTAAATTGACTTCTATGCACTTCTATGCTTGGAAGAGTGGTTTAAAAACAGGGATGTATTATTTAAGGACTAAGGCAGCAGTAGACGCCATTAAGTTTACCCTAGACAATACAGCCAAAAAAGATGTGCCCGTAAGCGTAGCAGCAGAGGCAGAAGTAGCTGCAGCAACACCAGTGAAAGCAGTACAGCCTGAAAAGGTTCCTGCTAAAGAGCAAAACGTGCAATTAGAAGAGGAAGTAAAGCCCCTAACACCAGATGAAATGCGCGCCTTAATTGCGAAAGCAAAAGAAGGACAAGCAGACGACGATTGTCTGATGTGTGGTTCTTAAACAGGGTTTTACCCCCAATAAAAAAGCCCTCCTAGTGACTACTAGGAGGGCTTTTTATTTAGGGTCTTAGGATTCATAATGGTCTAAAAATGAAGCGAACTCAAAAGACCAGACATATGTCTTCGCTAATGAGTTCGCAACTCCCTATATTCAACGTTCTTAAATGAATTTAAAATAATTCTACTTACCCTATAAAAATAATATTTTTAAGCAGTCCTTTCAGGCTAAAAAGACAACCAGAACATTATTATAGACGAACGGTTATAATCTATAGATTAAATTACTTATTGCAACTTTAAAAGGTGTATGCTTTTCCTCCCGTTAACGCTTGTAAATCCTCACATGGTAGATATTCTCCAGGCACTGGAAGGTAGGCCAAGACCTCTTCTCCTACGTACTCAGAGCTCTTATACGACCAAATGGTTTTGCCTCTTAATTCATAGGCAAATTCAGTGGCTGGTCCTGGAGCCTGACCCATAGAAGGGGCTGTCTTAAGTGTTTTTTCTAAGGCTGTGGTAATGGCCAAAGCATCTGATCCTCCGTTCTCTGCTGCCAAAGCAACAAAAGCTTCCATACCTTCCTTAATTCTCGCCTGGTCTTCTGGCTTTAGAATTTCAGCATAAAAACGGTCTATAAACTGTGGTACATTTACTTCAGAAGCGCCAGGCGTATCTGTTTTAGGCAGTATTACGTCTACAGCAGTCGTCAAAAATGCCGCCTGTTCTGCGGTAAAAAACTGAGGGGCCCATCCTGCATCAGCTGTAGCGTTACAGCTTTGTAGCATGCTGAGAATAGTTGGCGTTGCCGCCATATAACCCAGTCCAAGTCCAATATTTCTAAGGGCGTTTCTTCTTTCCATTATAAAAGTCCTTTTTTAAGTTGTTCTGCAGCATAATTGGCTGCTCTGGCTGTAAAAGCCATATAAGTCAGTGAAGGGTTAACGCAAGAAGCAGAGGTCATAAAAGAACCATCTGTTACAAATACGTTAGGGCAAGTATGCACCTGGTTGTATCCGTTTAATACAGATGTTTTAGGATCTCTTCCCATACGCGCAGTGCCCATCTCGTGAATACCAAGACCTAAGGCACCTGGGTTGTCATAAGCATTGACATTTTTGAATCCTGCTTGCTCTAACATGGCCACCGCTTGGGCTTTCATGTCTTCTCGCATTTTCCATTCGTTGTCTTTAAACTCAGCGTCAAAAGTCAAGGTAGGTAAACCCCACTCATCCAAGTTGTCATAGTCTAAGGTAAATCGGTTTTCTTCGTAAGGCAATACCTCTCCAAAGCCCATGATTCCCATGCTCCAACCCCCTGGTTTTAAGACCGCTTCTTTGAGGTCTTTTCCAAAAGCGTGCTCTGCAATGGCTTCTTCCCAGTTCCCTCTAGAAGCACCTCCTTGGTATCCAAAACCTCTTAGATAGTCTTTTTTAGTATCGGTGTCTAAGTTTCTAAACCTTGGGATATACACCCCGTTTGGTTTTCTGCCTTTGTAGTATTTGTCTTCAAAACCGTCAAAAGTACCGTTGGCACCTACCCCCAATTGGTGGTCCATAATGTTTCTACCCAATTGATCAGAGTCATTTCCTAATCCGTTGGGGAAACGTTCAGACTTAGATTGCATTAAAATAGCAGAAGAAGCCATGGAAGAAGCACAAAGGAATATTATTTTGGCATTAAATACCATACTTTCTTTGGTTTCTCTATCGATCACTTTAACTCCAGAAGCTTTTCCTGTCGCTGCGTCATAAATGACTTCGTGTACAATTGAATTGGCCCTTAAGGTCATATTTCCCGTACGCTCTGCTGCTGGCAAAGTAGAAGACACAGAAGAGAAGTAACCCCCAAAAGGACAGCCTCTAATACAGCGGTTTCTAAATTGACACTTGCTACGTCCGTCGTATTTCTTGTCAGAAGTAATGTGGGCCACACGACCTGCGGTCACTACCCTACCTTCAAATTGTTCCGCTACCTGCTCTCTAAAGTGCTGTTCCACACAGTTGAGTTGCATCATAGGTTCAAATTTTCCGTCTGGCAGTTGGGAGAGACCTAGGTTTTCTCCACTTACTCCAATATATTCCTCTACACGGTCATACCATGGGGCAATATCTTTATATCTCACTGGCCAATCTACCGCTATGCCATCTTTGGCATTGGCTTCAAAGTCCAGGTCACTCCATCTGTAGGAGTGACGCCCCCACATAATAGAACGGCCTCCAACGTGGTACCCACGCATCCAGTCAAAACGCTTGGTTTCGTTATATGGATGGGTCACGTCGTCTACAAACCAATGACTGCTTTCTGCACGCACCGTATATCCGGTTCTGGCTTGTTTTTCTTGTCTTGATTTTTGTTCAGGAGTTAAGTCTCCATTATTTGGCATATCCCAAGGGTCTAAATTAGCCGTTGGATAATCCTGGATGTGTGTCACCATACGCCCGCGCTCTAACACGAGGGTTTTAAGGCCGTTTTCACACAATTCTTTGGCTGCCCAGCCACCGCTTATTCCAGTTCCTACGACAATTGCGTCGAACACTTCATTGGAATCATTATTAGATAAGGTGCTCATGATTGGTGATTGTTTGTTAAAAATGTGACTAAATATAGAATTAATTTTTTACATTTATTCGCATTAATTTAAGATAATTACAAACGAAAACGTTGTAGTTTTCAGGTATTTACATAAAAATACCGCTTCATTATTAAATCCAACTATATGATACTTAAAAACTTATCTATCCGTTCTGCTTTTTCATTGTCCTTGGCCTTTGTTTTTGCATTGAGCAGCCTCTCGTGTAAAGAAAAAACCACCAAAGAAGCCCCTTCTCAAGAAACAGCTGTTTTAACAGCGCCTAATTTTAAACTTTCTTTGGCCCAATGGTCCATCCATAAAATGATCAATGAAGGCGGTTTAGACCCTTATGCTTTTGCAGAAAAAGCCCATGACTGGGGCTTTGAAGGCTTGGAGTATGTGAGTCAATTGTACAACAAAGAATTACAACCCACTAATTACGGTCCAGAGGCCATGGCCAATTTTGTAGCCAAGTCTTTGGCAGAAAGTGAAAAATACGGCATGCAAAATTTACTGATCATGATAGATGGTCAAGGAAATTTAGCCACTACAGACGCCGCAGAAAGACAGGCGGCTGTAGAAAACCACTACAAATGGGTAGACGCTGCTGCAGCCTTAGGTTGTCATTCTGTTAGGGTAAACCTGGCAGGCTCTAATGACCCTGAAGTATGGATACCAGCCGCTACAGATGGATTGAGCAAATTAGCTACTTATGCAGCTACTAAAAACATCAATGTGATTGTGGAAAACCACGGGGGACTTTCTTCTAACGCTGGACTATTGGTTCAGGTTATGGAAGCAGTTAATATGGATAACGCGGGTACTTTACCAGACTTTGGCAACTTTTGTATTGCTGCAGAGTGGGGTGCTAGCGGGCGCACTTGCTCTGAGGAATACGACCGTTATAAAGGGATAGAAGAAATGATGCCTTATGCCAAAGCCGTAAGCGCCAAGTCGCACGACTTTGGCCCAGATGGCCAAGAAATTCATTCAGATTACCCCAGAATCATGAAGCTAGTGAAAGACGCTGGTTACAACGGTTTTGTGGGGGTAGAGTACGAAGGGTCCATCCTTTCAGAAGAAGCAGGAATTATTGCGACCAGAGATTTGCTGATCTCATTGCAATAATTCAAGAACTCAATTTTAATACAAAGGGATGACCAAAGTGGTCAAGCCTCATTTAGCATAAATAGCCACTAAATAAACACAAATGAAGACGACTATTAAATTACAGCTTTCCACCATGATGTTCCTAGAATTTTTTATCTGGGGCGGGTGGTTTGTAACCCTTGGGACTTTTTTGGCCAAGAACTTGAACGCAACAGGAGCAGAGTCTGCAATGGCTTTCTCTACCCAGTCCTGGGGAGCTATTATTGCCCCTTTTATTATTGGGCTTATAGCAGACAGGTATTTTAACGCCGAGCGTATCTTAGGGGTCTTACATCTAATAGGCGCAGTTTTAATGTACCAAATGTATGGTGCAACGGATTTTGCCACTTTCTATCCTTATGTATTGGGTTATATGATTGCTTATATGCCTACTTTGGCATTGGTAAATTCTATTTCCTTTAGACAGATGAAAGATCCCGCAAAAGAATTTTCATTGGTGCGGGTTTTTGGAACGATCGGATGGATTGTAGCAGGACTATTGATTAGCTGGTTGGCATGGGATGCTCAGGCAAATGCCAATGACGGAATGCTTAAAAACACCTTTCTAATGGTGGCTATTGCCTCTGCAGTATTGGGATTATTTAGCTTCACCCTTCCTGCTACACCACCGCAGGCCCAAGACGGAGAAAAGCAATCTATTGGCTCCATCTTAGGATTAGACGCCCTTAAATTATTGGGCGACAGGAATTTCCTGATGTTCTTTATTGCCTCAGTCCTTATTTGCATTCCATTGGCTTTCTACTACCAAAACGCCAACCCATTTCTGTCAGAAATAGGGGTAGCGAATCCTACTGGTAAAATGACCATTGGTCAGGCTTCTGAAGTACTCTTTATGTTGTTATTGCCTTTGTTCTTCAAGAAATTTGGCTTTAAGAAAACCATCTTGGCTGGAATGCTGGCTTGGACGCTGCGCTATATTTTATTCGCCTACGGAAACGCAGGGGAAGGGGCTTTTATGCTGATTGTTGGTATAGCACTACATGGAATTTGTTATGATTTCTTCTTTGTGTCTGGACAAATTTACACAGACACCAAAGCAGGAGAGAAATACAAATCTGCCGCACAAGGCCTCATTACCTTAGCCACTTATGGTGTGGGAATGCTGATTGGTTTCTGGGTAGCGGGACAAATTTCAGACGCCTATTTACTATCAGACGGCAGCCATGATTGGACCAATATCTGGTTGTTGCCAGCAGCCTTTGCACTTGTTGTGATGGGTCTTTTCGCCTTGTTCTTTAAAAATGAAAAAATAGCATACAAATCGTAATATATTAACCATAGCATGCAAAAAATTAGATTAGGAATTTTAGGAGGTGGCGGAGATTCACTGATTGGGGTACTTCACAGGGTGGCTTCATTTATCAACGACAATTATGAAATAGTAGGGGCAGTGTTTAACCCAGACTGGGAGCAGAACATTGGTTTTGCAAAGCAAATAGGACTGCCTACCAATAGAATTTACAAGGATTTTGATACGCTTATAGCAGAAGAGTTAAAGCTTCCAGCAGCAGAGCGTATTCAAGTGTGTTCCATTTTAACGCCTAACTTCCTTCATTTTCCTATGGCCAAAAAGCTCATGGAGAACGGTTTTCACGTGATCTGTGAAAAGCCCATGACCAACACCTATGAAGAGGCTAAAATTCTCGCTGCCCTTCAGGCAGAAAAAGGCCTGGTTTTTGGGTTAACCCACACCTATACAGGTTATCCTATGGTGCGCCAGATGAGGGAGATGGTCAAAGAGGGTGCATTAGGGAACATTCAAAAAATTGACATTCGTTACTACCAAGGTTGGATCAATCCAATTATTCACGACAAGGAAAAACGCAGCAGCACATGGAGACTAGATGCTAGTAAAGCGGGAATTTCTTGTTGTATGGGAGACATTGGAACCCATGCATTTAATATGGTTGAATATACCACAGGACTCAGAATTGCAGCCTTATTAGCAGACCTAAACTATTTATACGAAGACAATCAAATGGACATAGATGGCAATATTTTCCTTAAAATGGAAAATGGTGTCAAAGGTATTTTGCGTGCCAGCCAGATTGCCACCGGAGAAGAAAACGGTTTGGCCATAGCCATTTATGGAGACAAAAAAGGACTGCGTTGGGAACAAGAAAGCCCCAATGTATTAAAAGTATTGTCAGACAATGAACCCCTTCAGATATACACCCCTGGCCACGCATACAACAGCGCCTTATCTTTAGGAGGGACCAAATTGCCTCCAGGACACCCAGAGGGAATTTTTGATTCAATGGCCAATATTTATTTAGGGGTGGCCAGAGCCATTAGAAACCAGCATCCAAATTCAGGAGAGTATCCTACGGTAGTAGACGGAGTGCGCGGTTTAAACTTTATAGAAAGTGCTGTAGCCTCGCATAAAGCAGGCAATGTATGGATCTCCTTAGACGCATAAAAAGGCCTTTTAATCAGACCTTTATTACTAAGAATACGGGCGTAAAAGCCCATAAAAGTTAAAAAGCATATGAAAACGATCAAAGGGCCAGCGGTATTTTTGGCCCAATTTGTAGACAGCAAAGCCCCATTCAATACCCTAGAGGGTATGTGTCAATGGGCTGCAGATTTAGGCTATAAAGGCATTCAAATCCCTACTTGGGAATCTTTTCTCATAGATTTAGACCTGGCAGCGGACTCTAAAGATTACTGTGACACCCTTAAAGGGACCATCAATAGTTACGGTTTGGAAATTACCGAGCTCTCCACCCACTTACAAGGACAGCTTGTAGCGGTTAACCCAGCCTATGACAGTATGTTTGACGCCTTTGCCCCTAAGGCCCTTCACGGCAATCCAAAAGCCCGTACCCAGTGGGCTGTTGAAACGGTTAAAAAGGCGGCTACGGCTTCCAAGCATTTGGGCCTAAACGCCCATGCTACCTTTTCAGGCGCATTACTTTGGCACACCATGCACCCATGGCCACAGCGTCCAAAGGGTCTCGTAGAAATGGGCTTTGAAGAATTGGCCAAAAGATGGTTGCCTATTTTGAACCATTTTGACGCCCAAGGGGTCGATGTTTGTTATGAAATTCATCCAGGAGAAGACCTGCATGACGGTGACACCTTCGAGCGCTTTTTAGCGGCTACAGGAAACCATAAAAGGGTAAATATCTTGTATGACCCAAGCCATTTTGTGTTACAGCAATTGGATTATATTACTTATATAGACCACTACCACGAATTTATTAAGGCCTTCCATGTAAAAGATTCAGAGTTTAACCCTACCGGTAAGAAAGGCGCCTTTGGCGGATACAACGACTGGCAGGACCGCGCAGGTCGCTACCGTTCTCTGGGAGATGGGCAAATAGACTTTAAGACCATTTTTTCTAAGCTCACCCAATACGGTTGTGACGTTTGGGCAGTGATGGAATGGGAATGTGTGATTAAATCTCCTGAGCAAGGAGCCAGAGAAGGGGCTAAGTTTATTGCAGACCATATTATTGAGGCCACCCAAAAAACTTTTGATGACTTCGCAGGGGCAGCAACAGATCCAGCCCAATTGAAACAAATTTTAGGACTCTAATTACGGGTGCAAATCCAAAACCAACCAATATACCAACACATACAGATTCATTTAAAACAGTATTATCATGAAAAAAGCAATCACCATTATGGCCGTAGCCATAGGATTAACGGCTTGTAAAAATACCCCAAAGGAAGCCGCATCGGCGGAGCCAGAAATTGTTTCCCTAGGAACAGAAATGCAAGAACAGCAAGAATGGACCACTTTGTTTAATGGAGAAGATTTCTCTGGCTGGCATGCTTATAATGGCAATGAAGTGCCAGATGCATGGAAGATAGAAGCCGGTGCTATGGTGTTTTATCCGCGGGAGAAAAAAGAAGGAGAAAACCTCAATATAGTCACAGATGGCTCTTATGAAAATTTTGAATTGTCTATTGAATGGAATATTTCAGAAGGCGGAAATTCAGGAATTTTTTGGGGGGTGGTAGAAGATCCATCCATGTCTGAGCCCTATCTTTCAGGTCCTGAAATTCAGGTTTTAGACAACGAGCGTCATCCAGACTCTTTTGTAGGTGAAGGCACCCATAAAGCGGGGGCTTTATACGACATGATTGCCCCTTCTGCAGCAGCGAACAAAGCAGGGGAGTGGAACCACTACCTCATCCATATTAACCACAAGACCAATGTAGGTTACGTGATGATGAACGGTCTGGAAGTGACTAGATTTCCAGTACACGGTCCTGAATGGGACGCTATGAAAGCCAATTCAAAATTTGCCAACTGGGAAGCTTTTGGAAGCAGCTGGAACGGAAAATTAGGGGTTCAAGACCACGGAGATAAGGTGTCTTACAGAAATATTAAATTAAGAGCCCTTTAGGCAGTAGCTCATAATAATCTAGCAAAATTCACCTATCTGGTTTATTGCGCAAATTTACCACCACCAACAATGAAACATAGCTATTTTACTTTCGGTTTTTTAATTTTTTTATCGGCCTGTGGGCCTGCAGTTCAGCCTTGTCCTGAAGACAGCGGTATAGTTCCAGAAATAGTGAGGGAAGGTCTTGAGCCTACAAGCCCTGAAGCCACTGAAATATATGAGCCAGTACCTGCAAAAGTAACGCCAGGTGCTCCAGCAACAGGCTTCAGTAGTGCGCCTTCCGATGCGATTGTATTGTTTGACGGAACCAACTTAGACGCCTGGCATATGGCCCAAGATTCAACAGCAGCGAAATGGACCCTGAATGGAGACGGCTCTATGACCGTAGCCAATAGGACTGGAAATATTCAGACCAAAGAAAACTTTGGCAGTATTCAGCTTCATTTGGAATGGGCTTCTCCAGAAGAAATTATTGGAGAAAATCAAAGTCGCTCTAATTCTGGGGTGTTTATCCAACAGCGTTATGAGGTGCAAATTTTAGACAATAACGACAACCCTACCTATGTGAATGGCCAAGTAGGTGCGCTGTACAAACAAAAAGTACCTTTGGCTATGGCTTCTGCCCCTTCTGGGGAGTGGAATGCCTATGATATAGTGTTTCATGCACCTGAGTTTAACGAAAAAGGGCAGAAAACAGCCTCTGGTACCCTAACAGTTTTTCACAATGGGGTATTGATTCAAGACCATGTGACCATAGAAGGCATTATACAATACATTGGCTGGCCTACCAATGAGGCCCATGGCAATGCGCCTATAGCGCTTCAAGACCATGGAGACAATTCTAGGGTGCGCTTTAGAAACATCTGGCTTAGAAAATTAGATTAGTTTTCCGGTTGAATCCGTACCTTTGAGGCTTAATTCAAGATTATGATTAAGTCCATGACCGGATACGGAAAGCGTGTATTGTCTCTTTCTGATAAAAAAATAAGCCTAGAGATCAAGTCCTTAAATTCTAAAGGCTTAGACCTAAACATGCGAATTCCAAGTAGTTATAGAGAACACGAGCTTTCTTTTAGAAAGCGCGTGTCTGCTACTTTAGAAAGAGGTAAAATAGACTTTGGACTCTTTATAGAACAGACAGGCGGTGCTGCTGCGGCAGTGATTAACCAAGAAGTGGTACAAGCTTATATGGCGCAGTTAGGGGCTATTGCAGCGGCTACACCAGACCAATTATTGGCCTTGTCTTTAAAATTACCAGACACTTTATCGGTTCAAAAAGAGGAGATTGACCCCGCTGAATTGGACGCTATTAATACCCTTTTAGAAGAGACTTTGGCTGCTATGGACCAAAGCCGTATAGATGAAGGTGCACTGCTTTCAGAAGAGTTTTCACTCAGAATTAATAATATTCACCAATTATTACAGCAGGTGATAGACATGGACGCTGCGCGTATGGGGGGCATTAAACCCAGATTGGAAAAAGCCCTTTCAGATATTACGGCGCCTATAGATCAAAATAGACTGGAACAAGAGCTCATATACTATATAGAAAAATACGATATTACGGAAGAGAAGGTTCGTTTGGCGGGCCACCTGGATTACTTTAGTGAGACACAGTCTTCTAGTGAGAGCCAAGGAAAAAAGCTCGGTTTTATAGCCCAGGAAATTGGTCGTGAGATTAATACTTTAGGATCTAAAGCCAACTTTGCCCCCATGCAGCAATTGGTAGTTCAGATGAAAGACGAATTAGAAAAAATTAAAGAACAACTCTTAAACGCTTTGTAATGAATTCGGGAAAATTACTTATTTTTTCAGCACCCTCTGGGAGTGGTAAAACTACCATTGTACGTCATTTGTTGGGCAAGCCTGAATTGAATTTAGCCTTTTCAGTCTCTGCTACCTCCAGGCCCAGAAGGGGTAAAGAAAAACACGGCGAACACTATTATTTTATGTCGGTGTCTGAGTTTAAAAACCACATTAAAAACGAAGATTTTCTGGAGTGGGAAGAGGTGTATAGAGACAACTTTTACGGCACCCTCAAATCTGAAGTAGAACGCCTTTGGGCAGCGGGTAAGAACGTTATTTTTGACATTGACGTGGCAGGTGGCTTGCGTATTAAAAAGAAGTTTCCGGAGCAAACCTTGGCGGTATTTGTAAAGCCACCGAGCATAGATGAATTAAAAATCAGGCTCAAGAATCGCAGCACTGAAACAGACGACAAGATCAATATGCGCATTGCCAAAGCCTCTGTTGAATTGGCTACGGCTCCCCAATTTGACGTGGTGATTAAAAACTACGATTTAGAAGTGGCTTTGGAAGAAGCAGAAAAATTGGTCAGTGATTTTGTAAATTCATGAAACAAATAGGACTCTTTTTTGGCAGTTTTAACCCAGTGCATCAGGGCCACCTTATCTTGGCCAATTATCTGGCAGAAGAGACTGCTTTAGAAGAAGTGTGGTTTGTGATTACGCCCCAGAGTCCCTTTAAACAAAAACAGCGCTTATTAGACAACCACCACCGCTTGGCTTTGGTAGAAGAAGCCATTGAGGGCTATCCCAAACTAAAAGTGTCTACCGTAGAGTTTGGTTTGCCTGCGCCACAATATACCGCATTGACTATAGCACACCTTATGGAGAAGCATCCTGAGGCTTCTTTTTCCCTCATCGTTGGGCAAGACCACCTAAAGACTTTTCATAAATGGTACAATTACCAAGCTTTATTGGAAGGGCACCAAATTTACGTATATCCTAGAATGCCAGAGGAAGCGCTAGCAGCGGGCAAACCCCTGAAGCAGCCCAAGCCTGAAATTTTAAACCATTCTAACCTAATATTAGTCCCTGCTCCTGTGGTAGAAATCTCTTCTTCCTATATAAGAAAGGCACTTAAGGCGGGTAAAAACATAAGGCCTCTTTTGCCTCCAGCCGTATGGAAATATATGGACGAAATGAATTTTTATAGGTAGCACAGAAGTAGTATCTTGGGGCTAAAATTGACCCTTCATGATGCAATGGCCAGATTTGCTTTCCCTCAAACGCCAGGGAGACCGCCTCAAGAGACTTAGAATAGAACAAGACCCTACCCGTTTGGGTTTTGAGGTAGACTATGACCGTATTTTATTCTCTACCCCCTTTAGAAGCTTGCAGGATAAAACCCAGGTCATTCCCCTGTCCAATACAGACTTTGTACACACCAGATTGACCCATTCGTTGGAAGTCTCTGTGGTAGGGCGCAGTCTGGGTAGGATGGTAGGGAAACAGCTCTTGGAGCGTCATCCGGAGCTGGGGGCAGCACATGGTTACTTGGCCACTGATTTTGGGGCCATCGTGGCCGCTGCGGCATTGGCCCATGATATTGGAAACCCTCCTTTTGGTCATTCTGGTGAAAAAGCCATTGGCACTTTTTTTAGCCAGGGTAAAGGGGCGGAGTTTGCCGCCGAATTATCCCCACTTCAAAAACAAGAACTCTTGGATTTTGAGGGAAACGCCAATGGATTTAGGATTTTAAATGCCAGTAGAGCGGGTGTACCTGGAGGTCTTAGGCTTTCTTATGCCACCTTAGGTGCTTTTACCAAATACCCTAAAAAGGCACTGCCCAAGAAACCCTCTAAGCACATTGCAGACAAAAAATACGGTTACTTTGAAGGCCAAGAAGCCCTGTTTCAAGATTTGGCTGCGGAGCTGGGATTGGCAAAAAGAGCTGAGGGTTTTGCGCGGCATCCGCTCACCTTTTTGGTGGAAGCGGCAGACGACATTTGCTATACCATCATTGATTTTGAAGACGGCATTAACCTAGGGCTCATTTCAGAAGATTACGCCTTGGAGTACCTTATAAAATTGGTTAAGGACAGCATTAACACCAAGACCTACCACGCCATGGCCCATAGGGAAGACCGGCTAAGTTATTTGCGCGCGCTAGCCATTAACACCCTTATCACAGACGCGGCCCAGGTTTTTATGGCGCATGAAGACGCTATTTTAGCGGGTACTTTTGACACTGCCCTCTTAGACAAAAGCCAATATAAGGCCCAGATAGAAGACATTATTAGCTTGTCTGTTCAAAAGGTGTATCAGGCCCCAGAGGTTATAGAAAAAGAAGTTGCAGGCTATAAAATTATAGCAGATTTACTAGAAGTTATTTGCACGGCCTTTGTAGCCAAAGCCAAGGACCGTCCCGGCCCTTACGACGCCCTGATCCTCAAACTCGTTCCACCCATGCACCAAGCAGACACTACAGACACCTACGAGCTGCTCATGGCCGCAGCCACTTATGTAGCGAGTTTGTCTGACAGCGCCGCCGTGCACTTACACAATAAAATTTCAGGAAAGATGCTATGAAAAAAGTAATTTGCTTGTCCTAAATATTTTTTATAAATTGTAGTACAAATCCTACCCTGATAATTGCCTTTTTATAAAATTTTATAATTATGAAAAGTTTTAAATTATCAATTTTATTTGTCTTATTGCTATTTTCCTGTTCAGATCGGGAACTAGACCAAGAGACATTTTCAAGTATTAATAATCTTGAAAAACAAATACTTAAATCACCCTCTTTAAGTACAGACTATTTTAATACCTTTCTTAAATCACAAGGATTAGGCGCTACAATAGTAAAAGATGTTACTTATGGTCTTCTAAGTAAAAAAATATTAAAGAGTGCTATTTATCAAAAATCTAAAAAGTTATACGATCTATCCAATACCGTATCGATAGCTTTAGCAGTCAAAAACAAAAATGTTATTTCATATGTGCTTCCAAGAAAAGACAACCCATTCAAAGCAGATATATATTTTGAAACAGATGGGATAGTTTCTGAAGAAGTCTTAGAGATTGATATTATAAATCATGAGGAATCACTGAAAGTTACATGGAATAAAAAAGGGAACTATATGAACAGTTCTTTTTTTGAAAAGAACGCAGAAGAATGTAACTCATTTATAATTTCCTGCGATTGTGAAGAGGGGGCCGCTGATATTGAAAAAATAGGAGGTATAATTGCTTTTGCAGGTTTTTTTGGTTGTTTTGCTTGTGTTTTTGTCGGAGCAGCAATTGCAACAGTGGCCGCAACAATAAGTTTAGGATGTTAATATGATGATGAAAAAAATAACTTTAGAAACCATCGTTTATTTTTTGGCAACAGTCGCTTTTATTAAAAGTGCTTTTGATCATAAAGAAACATTCTTCTTTGAAGGATTATTTTTTGTTTTGGCTGGAGTGTCATCTGGGTACTTTTTGTATAAAAAAATCAAGAATTAAGCTTAAAACTCGTACACCACGCCTACACCAAGCAGTTGCTTGAACTGTGTTTTGGTGACACCTGGACTTAAGATACTACCGTCTGCGGCTTTTTCTACGTCAAATTTAATGTCGTCGTCATAGATGAGGTGGGTGCCAATCTGGGCAGAGATGTATTGGTTTACCTTGAGGTTAAAGTTTAATTCCCAGTCAATGTCTATGTTTCCAAAACTGTTGAGGTAGTCTGTATAGAGGTTTAACCTGCTGATCATATTCACGTTTTCATACACTTCTTTCTCCCAGCTGTGGGTGACCAGAAAACCCAATTCCATGAGGGTGTTTTTTCCAGCATTGAGGACATTTCCATTCGCATCGAGAACGGCTTTTTGCACCCCAAAGGCCCCTTGGTTGGCCAATCGTTGGTCTAGTACAAAGGTGGCTTTTTGGGTGAGCGGTGAGATGTATAGGTTTATTTTTTTTGCCGCATCTATATAGGAGGTACCTACCCCTAAAAATAAATATCCAGGAGCCATAAGTCTGGAGATGGGGGTCTCTGTATTGGGGTATTTATACCCGTTGGCCAATTGGGTATTAAAATTTAGTTTTCCAGAGGTGTACCACTTGGATATGGTGTCTGTTCTGTAGCCAAAAGTGGAGGTGAAACGAAGGGCGTCGTCTGTTTTTCTAATGCCCTGTCCCTCACGCATGTTTAGGCCAAATCTAAAGTCTAAAGCGTTTTCCCAAGAGATGTACCTAAAGGCATAGTTGCGCTCAAAACGCGCTGCGGTCAGGACTGCCACTGAATTGTCTCCCCCCGCATTCCAGTTTACAAAAGCCACTTCGTTGAGGTTAAAAGCCACCCGATTCTTTTTTTTCCAAAAGGAAGGCATATTAAATCGCTTGGGTTTCTCTTGTAGTGCTTTGGTTCTTTTTAGGGGGTCTAATTGGTTTGAAATTCTTGCCCCCGCCCTTTTTACTCCTGCTTTTTCCGGAAGCGTCCTAATGACAATAGTCTCCATTTCTGTAGTGTCTACCACTACCTGTGGAATAGAATCTTGGGTGTCTTGGGCTTTAGCGGACCATGAACCCAAAAAAAGGCTGGTTGTGGAAAACAACAACAGCAGCGGTAAGTGTTTGCGGAAGAGTCTCATTGATTGATTGGATTGTTTTGTGCGTGTCATTCGTCTAATAATTTTCTAAAAGTTTCTGTAAGACCCGAGGCGTCTAGACCCAATTGGGCGTAGAGTACTTCTGGTTTTCCATGAGACACAAATTGATCCGGAATTCCTAAGTGTATGAATTTGGGGGGGGTGTGGTTTTGGCGCTCTTTCTCCAGGGGTATTGTATTGCAATAGGCGGCAAGGCTTTGTCCAAAACCACCTTGAATAACACCGTCTTCCAGGCTTATTACGCAGTCGTACTGGCTGAAAATTTCTTGGACGAGCGCTCTGTCAAAAGGCTTGGCATAAATCATATCATAAACGCCAAAAGCCCCCTGGGCTTGTTGGGCGGTTTCTGCGTGCTTTTCTAATGCTGTAATGGCAGTCATGGCGGCGTGTTTTAAGGGGCCAAGACAAACTACAGCAATTTTCGTGCCTTTTTTATGTTGTAGGCCTTTTCCAAAAGGCATAGCCACGAAGGGTTTTTCCCATTGGTCTAATACGCCAGCACCTCTGGGGTACCTAATGGCTATAGGGCCCATTTTATCTAGGGTTCCTGCTGCTTTATGGGCCGCGTGTTGTTGGGCGGCGGTATACAATAGGTTCCTGAGTTGGCCCTCATCTGAAGGGACCGCAATAGAAATATGGGGTATGGGTAGTAAGAATGCAAGGTCAAACACTCCGTGGTGGGTAGCACCGTCCTGACCCACTAGTCCTGCGCGGTCAATGCAAAAAACTACTGGCAATTGTTGTAGGGCCACGTCGTGAATGAGTTGGTCGTAGGCCCGTTGTAAAAAGGTGCTGTAAATGGCACAGTAAGGGAGTTTTCCCGCTACCGCCATTCCAGCCGCTAAAGTCACGGCATGCTGCTCTGCAATGCCTACATCTAGCGCGCGACTCGGGTAGGCGTCCATCATATATTTTAGGCTGCTGCCCGTAGGCATGGCTGGTGTAATGGCCATAAGTTCTGGAAATATAGCCGCCAATTCTAGCATGGTTTTTCCAAAGACTTCTTGATATTTTGCAGGTCCCGTTGCTGTTTTAGGGTTTCTTTGTCCCGTTTGGGCATTGAATTTACCTGGCGCGTGATAGGTTACCTGGTCTGCCTCAGCGAGGGGCAATCCCTTGCCTTTGGTGGTTTTTATATGCAAGAGTCTTGGCCCTTTTTGGGCTTTCAATGCCTTTAAGGTTGCTATGAGCGTGGGAAGGTCGTGACCGTCAATTACTCCTGTATAGGCAAACCCCAGTGCGGTAAAGAAGTTGGGATTAGCCTTAGTGTCCTTAGCGTTATTGTGGTCTTTGGGGCCAACCAGCTTTTTGAAATGTTGTTTCAGGGCGCCAACTGCAGGGTCAATTCCCATTTGATTGTCGTTTAAAATGACCAGTAAATTGGCCTTGGTGGCACCCGCATGGTTTAAGCCTTCTAAGGCCATTCCCGAGGCTATGGCGGCGTCTCCCACCACCACAATATGATCGCGATTTAAGGCAGTTTGATCTGTTTTTTCTGTTTCTAGGGCCGCTAGGGCCATGCCCAATCCGGCCGACACCCCTGTAGAAGAATGTCCCACACCAAAGGCGTCATAACGGCTTTCTTCTCTAGCGGGAAATCCTGAAATACCCCTCCATTGGCGGTTGGTTTCAAAGGCTTCTTTACGCCCTGTTAAAATTTTGTGGCCATAGGCCTGATGCCCCACATCCCATATTAAGGGATCTGTTGGGGTGTTAAACACATAGTGTAGTGCTAGGGTGAGTTCTACCACGCCTAGGCTAGCACCCAGATGCCCTTCTTTGGTGGCTACCGCTTCAATAATAAAGTCCCTGAGTTCTTGTGCCAATAAGGGCAATTCCGCTACCGATAAAGTGCGGAGGCTTGCAGGATCATTAATATCTTTAAGATGGGCCATAGAAGCGGTACAATAAGGGGGTAAAGGTACATTATTTTCAAATCCATAAAAAATGTACTTTTGCGGTGTGGAACCTATTTTTACAGATGCTTATTTTATGAAGCTTGCTCTAGCAGAGGCGGCGCTCGCCTTTGAAAAAGGCGAAGTCCCCGTAGGGGCCTTGGTAGTGGCCAACGACCGCATTATAGCCCGTGGACACAACCTCACCGAGCAACTCACAGACGTTACTGCCCACGCAGAAATGCAGGCCATTACCGCCGCCGCCCACCATTTGGGCGGTAAATATTTGCACAACTGTACCCTGTATGTGACCTTGGAACCCTGCCTTATGTGCGCCGGCGCCCTGTATTGGTCCCAAATTTCTAAAGTAGTGTACGGCGCCTCAGACCCCAAAAGAGGCGGCCTCTCTGTTTTTTCTCAACACCAAGTCTCCCTTTCAGCACCCAAAAGCCCTCCGCCAAGCCCCCTTCACCCAAAAACAGAAGTGATAGGCGGCGTCATGGCCACAGAGGCTACCCAATTACTACAAGATTTTTTTGCTAAAAAGCGCTAAGTGGTTATTTAAAGATTAAAAAAACCCACAAAAAAAACCCCAGAAGCTTTTCTGAGGTTTGGATCTTTCAAAGGGTCTTATGGTTGCGCCCCCTGTAATGCGTTAAAGAAAATGTATTTTATAAGAGCGCTACGTCTACAGCGGTCATGCCTTTTTCACTTTCTTGTTCTTCGTACGAAACTTTGTCTCCTTCGTTAATTTGAAGGCCGTTTAAAGCAGTGGCATGCACAAAAGTGTCTTTGCCAGATTCGTCATTGGTAATGAATCCATAGCCTTTAGATCCATTAAAAAATTTTACTGTTCCAGTCATTGCAATTAGAATTAGAGATAAATATTACAACTAAGGTACTGAATTATAATGTCTTGTGAATATGTGGAGTGAAAAAAAATGAAGAATTGCGAATTTTTGATGGTTTTTTACACTTTATCTTCTTTTTTTGGTCGTTTTTTTGTTTTGGCTTGCATTTTTCTAATATTCTCCTCCGTGAGCATATAGTCTTTGACTTTTTTTCCTTTTCCTTCTGTGAAAATAAACAGCGGCATGGCCACTAAAAACAGGAATAAGGTGCCAAATCCTATATAAGAGTTCCCGGCTTGGGGGCTGTCTTCTACAATGAGTAGTCCATAGATCATGGCGCTTAAACAGCCCAGGGCTAGGAGTCCAATGAGGCTTCTTCTACTAAACATACGGGGTATTTTTTAAAAATTAAAGTGGATGAGTTTTCTTCGGTAGGCTGTGAGCAATTTAGATTTAGAGATAAAACCATGGTATTTTCCGTCTTTTACCAGCGGTAGGTTCCAGGCAGCACTCTCTTGAAATTTCTGCATAATCTCGGTCATTTTATCTCGGTCTACATCAATAATGGCCGGTGGGTTTTGCATGAGGTCCCGCACTTTTATTTCGTGGTAGAGGCTTCTTTGGAACATGACCGGGCGAACGTCGTCTAAAAGGACAATCCCCAATAAAAATCCTTCTGGATCTACTACAGGAAATATATTCCGATTGGATTTCACTATGGCGTCTTGGACCATATGACCCAAATCTTGTCCTGGTGACAGGGCTATAAAATTGGTTTCTATAACACTTTCTATGTCCATTAGCGTGAGCACCGCCTGGTCTTTGTCATGGGTAATGAGTTCTCCCCTGCGACCTAATTCCATGGTGTACACGGAGTGGGGGTGTACGTATTTGGTTATGGTGTAAGCCATGGCTGCACTGATCATAAGGGGTATAAAAAGTTCATAGCCTCCAGTGAGTTCTGCAATTAAGAAAATGGCGGTAAGGGGGGCGTGTAGGACACCCGCCATAAGGCCGCACATACCCACTAAGGTAAATTGGGTCACAGAAACCTGACCCCCAAAGAGGTTTAAATGGTTGATAAATTTTCCCAGTACGTGGCCCATGACGGCGCCCATAAAGAGGGTAGGTGCAAAAATCCCACCCACACCACCGGCGCCAAAAGTCAGGGCCGATGCCAATATTTTAAACAGCACCAAACCCACTAATAAGCCCATGACCATCCAGATATTTTGGGCGTCTAAACCAAATGAATTTCCTTTGAGTACCGCCGCACTGTCTCCTTTCAACAGGCTGTTAATGACCTCAAAGCCTTCACCGTACAAGGGTGGAATAAGATAGATAAGCACGCCAAGTAGGCTTCCGCCTACTAACATTCTATGCAGGGGTTTTGGTATGCGGTCAAAGCCTTTTTGCACGTATTCGTAGACAGTGGTAAAGTAAATGGAGGTAGCTCCTGCAACCACCCCTAAGATTAAGAAATAGGGAACGTCGGACAGCTGAAAGGCATCGGCCAGTTTTACTGGCAAAAGTATGTCTGAGCCAAAGAAAAAATAGGAGGTGATTATGGCAGTAATGGAGGCGAGTAGTAGGGGCAATAGGGAAACCATGGTGAGTTGCAGGCTAAAGACTTCTACTGCGAATATAATGGCGGCTATGGGTGCTTTAAAAATGGAAGACATGGCGCCTGCTGCTGCACAACCAATCAGTAAATTTCGGGTGGATTGGTTCATGTGAAACAACCGGGCTATATTGGCGCTAATGGCTGCTCCAGTAGCTACTGTAGGCCCTTCCAGTCCTACCGATCCTCCAAAGCCCACTGTGATGGGTGCGGTGAGAACGGAGCCAAACATTTGGTAGCGTTTCATAAGACCTTTTCTCTTGGCCATGGCGAAGAGGGTGGAGGGTATGCCGTGGCTTACTTTTTGTCTAATGCCATATTTGATAATCACATACACCAATCCCAATCCCAGTAGGGGAAATACAAAGTAAAACGCCTGGTGGTAGTACTGAACCAAACGGCCCTCTAAGAGGTGTTGGAAAAAGTGGGTGGCATTTTTCAGCACCACAGCACCTACTCCTGAGGTAAATCCAATGAGCATGCTTAGCAGGTATATAAACTGCTTGTTGCTAATGTGTTTGGCCCGCCAAATGAGAAAGCGGGTGAGGGCATTTTTTTTCTTTGCTTCCATATTAGGGCTCCCCTTAGAAGCCTTTTTTATAGCTAAAGCCTTTTACTGGGTTTTGTGTGCCTTGCTGTCTAGAAAAAGCTCGTCTAATTGGGCTTGGTCTAGGGCTGCTGGTGCGTCTATCATGACGTCTCTTCCTGCATTGTTTTTCGGAAAGGCAATAAATTCTCTGATGGTTTCTTGTCCGCCAAGAATAGCCACCAAACGGTCTAGGCCAAAAGCCAATCCTCCGTGTGGGGGTGCGCCATACTCAAAGGCGTCCATGAGGAATCCAAATTGTGCCTTGGCTTCTGCTTCGCTAAAGCCCAGAAGGGCCAACATTTTTGATTGGGTGTTCTTGTCGTGAATTCTAATGGAGCCTCCACCAATTTCGTTCCCATTTAATACCAAGTCATAGGCATTTGCGTTCACTGCAGCCGGATCCGTGTCTAATAGGGCCAAATGTTCTGGCTTTGGCGCAGTAAATGGGTGGTGCATGGCGTGAAAATGACCTGTTTCCGGGTCTTTTTCTAAGAGCGGGAAATCTATGACCCACAATGGCGCAAACACTTTGGGATCTCTTAGGCCTTGTCTTGTGGCCATTTCCATTCTAAGAGCAGATAGCTGGGCTCTGGTGGTGTCTGTGTCTCCAGAGAGTACACAAATGAGGTCTCCTGCTTGGGCGTTTGTGGCTTTTGCCCATGCAGCCAAGTCTTCTTGGTCGTAAAATTTATCTACAGAAGATTTATAGCTGCCGTCTTCATTACAACGTGCATAAACGAGGCCTTTCGCACCTACTTGAGGTCTTTTAACCCAGTCAATCAGGGCGTCTATTTCTTTTCGGGTGTAGTTGTTTGCGCCTGGAATGGCAATTCCCACCACCAATTCAGCGGCATTAAATACCGGAAATTCTCTGTGTTGTGCCAAGGCATTTAATTCAGCGAACTCCATCCCAAAACGAATGTCTGGTTTGTCATTACCATAAGTTTTCATGGCATGCGCATAGGTCATTCGCGGGAATGATGTAATGTCTATTCCGTGAATTTCACGGAGCAAATGCTTGGTAAGGCCTTCGAATACATTTAAAATATCCTCTTGGGTTACAAAGGCCATTTCACAATCTATCTGTGTGAATTCTGGTTGGCGGTCTGCCCTTAAATCTTCATCTCTAAAGCACTTCACTATTTGAAAGTACTTGTCCATTCCTCCCACCATGAGCAGTTGCTTAAAGGTTTGAGGAGATTGTGGTAGGGCGTAAAATTGTCCCGGATTCATGCGGCTTGGCACCACAAAATCCCTGGCCCCTTCTGGGGTAGATTTAATTAAATAAGGGGTTTCAATATCTATAAATCCTTGGTCTGAAAGGAATTTTCTCACTTCCATAGACACCTTGTGCCTAAAGATGAGGTTCTCCTTGACAGGATTTCTTCTAATGTCTAAATAGCGGTATTTGGCCCTGAGTTCTTCTCCTCCGTCTGTTTGGTCTTCAATGGTGAATGGCGGGGTCTTGGATTTGTTCAGCACTTTGAGTTCCTTGACCAATATTTCTATTGCTCCAGTAGGCATTTGTGGGTTGGCATTGTCTCTAGCAATTACCTCTCCTGTAATGTTTATTACGGTCTCTCTGCCCAGCTCTTTTGCGGCTTGTAACAATTCTGGAGCACTGCGCTCTGCGTCAAATATAAGTTGTGTTATGCCGTATCGGTCTCTGAGGTCTACCCAGCCAATAAATCCTTTATCCCTTACTTTTTGAACCCATCCACTTAAGTGAACGGTTTGTCCTATTTCTTTTGCGCTTAAGGCGCCGCAGTGGTGACTTCTATACATGCTTGCTAATCTATGGGGGCAAATTTAATAAGTTAAGTAAAGCAAAGTGTTTTTGGGCCGTGTTTTTATTTGATTTTTTACACCTATTTGCAGCGATAAATTTAATTAATGAGCTGTAAAACATGCCTTTACATGGTTAATGTAAATAAATTGTAAACAAAATGTTTTATTATTGTAAAACTTTTATTAACTTTATTTCTTTAGAAAACAAATAACATCCCTATGAAAAATATCATTTTAAGTCTGGCAGCAGTGATTTCTTTTAGTGCTTTTGCGCAGCAACCTAAGGAAACTATCTATGAAAAAAAAGGCCCACTTGTTGCGGCTACCATGTTTCATGAAAATGGGACCATAGCACAGAAGGGTACTTACTTAAATGGAAAATTACACGGTGAATGGGTGATGTTCAACGATCAAGGAGATAAATTGGCTCATGGAAGTTATGCCTTGGGCGTTAAAACGGGTAAGTGGTTGTTTTGGCAAGAAAACACTTTAAAAGAAGTAGATTTTATCAACAATAAAATGGCTGCTATAACGCAGTGGAACAATAAAGGGACGGTAGTGTTAAATAAGTAAGTCCCCTGACCTAACGACTACAAAAAAGGCCTCCCATTGGGAGGCCTTTTTTTATGGTTTCTTTTAGTGATTAGGCTTTTATTTCTGCCACAACGCGGCTTTTGTAAAGTCCTATTTTAATGCGGTAGCTAATAAAGAAGAGCACCGGTACTATGATCAGGGTAAGGAAGGTCGCAACAATTAATCCAAAGATAACCGTCCAAGCCAAGGGCCCCCAGAAGATCACATTGTCTCCTCCTATGTATATTTTTGGGTCTAGGCTGGTAAACAGAGAAAAGAAATCTATGTTTAGTCCTATAGCCAATGGAATGAGTCCCAGTACGGTAGTGATGGCTGTAAGTACTACAGGCCTTAACCTGGCTTTACCCGCTTTAATAATCACTGCTTTAACATCTGGCTGTGACAGCAATTGGTTGTCTTCAATGCCGTGCTGTACTTTAAAACGATCAATGAGTAATTGGGTGTAATCTAATAGCACCACCCCGTTATTTACTACAATTCCTGCCAGAGAAATAATGCCCACCATGGTCATCATGATCACAAAACTCCATCCGGTGAGAATTAATCCGTAGAACACCCCAATGAAGCTCAAGAAAATAGCAATCATGATAATGAGGGGTTTGGAAATACCACCAAATTGGAAGATCAACAAGAGCATAATAAGGCCCAAACCTGAAAAGAAAGCCCCCATTAAAAAGGCCATTTGCTTGTTTTGTTCTTCAATCTGTCCGGTGTAATCTATGCGAATGTCCTCTGGAACATCGTGATAGTTTTGCATTTGTGTTTGGATTTCATTCACAATAGCTTGCGCATCTGTAAATCCAGGCTCCAAACCAGAATATACGGTCACGACCCTTTTGCTGTCTCTGTGTTTAATGGCAGAGAAAGCAGCGGTGTTTTTTTGCGTGCTTACCGCAGACACAGGGATTTCTTTAATACGTCCTGTAGCCTGGTCTCTAAAGATAATATTTTGATTAAAAAGGGCGCTTTTGTTGTAACGCAGGTCTTCTTTAAAACGCACATTAATGTCGTAATCTTCACCGTCTTCCTTATAAACACCCGCTTTTTCGCCGAATAACGAACGTCTGAGCTGCATGCCCACTTGGCCAACGGCTACCCCTAATGTTCCGGCTTTTTCACGATCTACCCTGACTATCATAGCAGGTTTCCCTTTGTTAACGTCTATTTTGAGTTCTGCAATACCAGGAATATTCTTGGTGTTAATGAAGTTGCGCATTTTTTCTGCAGCCACAATAAGTGCGTCGTAATCGGGCCCTTCCAATTCTATATTGATTGGGTAGCCTGCCGGTGGTCCGTTTTCATCTTTTTCAACGGAAATAGCCACACCAGGATAGACCCCTTTAAGGGTTTCTTGTACTTGTTTTCTAAGCACTTCTGTATCCATTCCCCTGCGGTATTTGAACTCCCTCATAGAGGCGGTAATTTTCCCTCTATGGGGCATTTCTGCACTAGAACCACCGTCTGTTTGTGGGTTTCCAGCGCCTTCTCCTACCTGAGACACACTGGCCTCTACCAAGAAATTGTACCCCTTGTCTAATTGTTCTGGAGCGTTGAGTACTTCAGCCACTCTTTTTTCAATGTCTTTGGTGATGGTATTGGTTTTCTCAATGTCTGTACCCTGTGGGTATTCTATATAGACAATGATTTGGTTTGGGGTATTGTTTGGAAAGAACTCAATATTGGTTCTTCCAGCCCCTACTGACATACCAAAAAATACAAAAGCAGAAAGGAGGAGCAGTACCGTAGAACCAAAATACCAATAGACATTTTTCCCCGTTAAGGCCCTTTTTAGTTGTCTTTCATACCAGTTTTCAAAACGCACCAAACTGCCTGCTTGGAATTTATTGGCCCATCTTTTAATCCCGTATTTGTATGCCCAAAACAAGGCAGCTGTCAGGATCATTAAAGTTCCCAAGCCTCTCATAGCACCGCCAAATACAAGAATAAATAACCCAAAACCACCCAGTATTAGAGAGATTCTAATGAGCTGTTTGCGACTCAATTCTTTGTCGCCTACTTCCATAAATTTAGACACCAACATGGAGTTCATAAAGATGGCTACAAATAGAGAAGATCCGAGCACCACAGATAAGGTGATGGGGAAATAAATCATGAACTGTCCAAATATTCCAGGCCATAGTCCAAGGGGCACAAAGGCGGCCACCTGTCTCTTATACACATCTGACGCTGCCGACGAATAGAGAGG
>OJHK01000107.1_pt1 | contig 74098 bp, 67 predicted proteins | sample 1595161 | NCBI WGS metagenome assembly OJHK01 (sample SAMN05416842, study PRJEB24817) | seawater metagenome | isolation source: Sea water | place: Canada:Atlantic | collected 2013-07 | reverse complement strand
CTGATAGCTGATAGCTGATAGCTGATAGCTGATAGCTGATAGCTGATAGCTGATAGCTGAATATAATCAAAACTAAAAACTCTGCACTAATAATTACTTAATAAAGCCACCGGCTCTGTATATTTTTTCAATAAACCCAACCACTTTCATTCCTTCAAAAACATTTGTTGTTTCTGAATGATTTCCATTTAGTGCATTTACTACGTTTTCTATCACATAATGATGGTTTGCAGCACTCCCCTTATAAGGTCCATAATCGTTAGGTGGATTAGTTTTAGGAAGTTCGGGCATTACATAATCTTTTATATGGCAGTACTCGATCTCATTCATGTATTGACCTCCAACTTTTAAACTGCCTTTAGTTCCGATGACAGTAATACTACTTTCCATATTTTGATCCCAACAAGAAGTAGAATAATTCAAGCTTCCCATTCCTCCATTTACAAATTCAAATTGAGCAAAGCCAGAGTCATCGAAATCTTTGAGACTGGGATGAGTAAAGTTTTTTACTATTGCTCTAACATTTTTTATATCTCCAAAAACCCAGTATAGCAAATCTATAAAATGGCTGAATTGAGTAAAGAGAGCTCCTCCATCTAAATCTCTGGTTCCTTTCCAAGAGCCTGCAGAATAATATCGTTCATCTCTATTCCAATAGCAGTTAGTTTGCACTATCAACACCTCTCCTATCAGTTTTTGATTTACTATATTTTTTAGCCATTTTGATGGTGGGCTGTATCTATTTTGCTTTACCACAAATACTTTCTTATTTGTTTCTATCATAGTTGAAAGTACTTTCTCACAACTTACAGTAGACAAGCCCATTGGTTTCTCAATAACTACATTGTATCCAGAATTCATTAATTGGATCGCATATGAGGTATGAAAACCATTAGGTGTAGCTATACAAACAACTTGAGTCTCTTGAGCGTCTTTTTTCAAGAATTCTTCTATACTAGAAAATGTTTTTGTATCAAGATTAAGAGTTTTAGATTTTTCTAGCTGATCTTTTTCGATATCAATTATTGAAATTAGTTCAGATGATTCTAACTCGTGTATAATTTTAGCATGCCTTTGACCAATTCGTCCAAACCCAAGTACTGAAAATCTTACTTTACTCATTCTTAATAATATGATCTAAAATTTTAGCTTAAACAATTTACAGATTAGTCAGTCCTTCCCAAATAAATCTCTTGTATATACTTTATTTTCAATATCTTTGATTTCCTCAACCATTCGGTTTGCTACAATTACATCAGATATCAGCTTAAATTCATTTAAATCTTTGATTACTTTTGAATGATAAAATTCATTTTGATCTAGATAAGGTTCAAAAACAACAACTTCAATGCCTTTTGCTTTAATCCTCTTCATAATACCTTGAATGGCGCTAGCACGAAAGTTATCAGATCCTTGCTTCATTACCAATCGATAGATACCTACCACTTTAGGGTTATTCTTAAGTATCTGTTTAGAAATGAAATCTTTTCGAGTTGTATTAGCATCTACAATTGCTCTAATTAAATTATTCGGCACATCTTGAAAGTTAGCTAATAACTGTTTGGTATCTTTTGGAAGACAATAACCACCATAGCCAAAAGAAGGATTGTTATAATGATTACCAATTCGTGGATCTAGCCCTACCCCTTCAATTACCTGGTGTGAACTCAATCCATGCGTTTCACAGTAAGAATCTAATTCATTGAAATAAGCAACTCTCATCGCTAAATAGGTATTTGAAAAAAGCTTAATTGCTTCTGCTTCTGTATTGTCAGTATAAAGGACAGGAATGTCTTTAGAGTCTTTTTTTGCTCCTTCAACTAATAGTTTTGCAAACTTATATGCACGATCTGATTTTTCACCAACTACAATTCTAGAAGGATATAAATTATCGTACAATGCTTTTCCTTCTCTCAAAAACTCTGGTGAAAAAATTAAGTTTTTACAATTAAAATTTTCTTTAGCCTCTTTGACATACCCAACAGGTACTGTTGACTTAATAACCATTACCGCTTCTGGATTGATCGCCATTACATCTTTAATTACTGCTTCAACCGAACTAGTATCAAAATGATTAGTTTCTGGATCATAATTTGTTGGTGTGGCAATAATCACATAATCAGCCTTTGAATAAGCCATTTCCTTATCAAGTGTTGCCACTAAATTTAAAGGTTGTTTAGCAAGGAAATCCTCTATCTCATGATCTGTAATTGGAGACTTTTTATTATTAATAAGTTTTACTTTCTCTTCTATAATATCAACTGCTGTAACATCATTATGCTGTGAAAGTAATACTGCTAGAGAAAGACCTACATACCCTGTACCTGCTACTGCTATTTTCATAAAGCTTTATTTAGATTACTAAGCTTTGAAGATATGATTTTCTTTGTTTGATTTGTAATTTTTCATAGCATTTCGTGTATCAATAATACATTTACACCAGTCTCCTAATTCTGTGTAATTAATATCAGAGTGATTGGTAGAAATAATTACAGCATCAAAACCTTCAATCATACTTTGGCTCCATTCAATCGATTCAAACCCTGTCCATTCTTGATGCTCTCTTGTAGGTGTAATTTTAGGAATATAGCTATCGTAATAAGAAATATCAGCACCTAGCTCTTTCAATAAATCAAATAATTTAAATGTCGGAGACTCTCTCATGTCATCCACATCAGGCTTATAAGCCAGCCCTATTAGTAATATTGAAGACCCACTTACGGATTTTTGGTGAGCATTTAACGCTTTCATAGTTTGCTCAATTACATATTTGGGCATACTCGTATTAATCTCACCAGCTAACTCAATAAATCTAGTATTTTTCTCAAACTCTCTAGCTTTCCAAGTCAGATAGAAAGGATCGATAGGAATACAATGTCCGCCTAGACCTGGGCCTGGAGTAAATTTCATAAACCCAAAAGGTTTAGTATCAGCCGCGTCTAACACCTCATGAACATTAATACCCATCAATTGAAACACTACTTTCAATTCATTTACTAGAGCAATATTTACTGATCTAAAAATATTTTCAGTCAATTTTACCGCTTCTGCAGTCTTACAATCTGATACTGGAACCGTTTTTACAATAGCAGCATTATACAAAGCTTTAGCTAGCTCCAGTGCTTGTTTTCCGTGCCCTCCAACTACTTTCGGAATTACAGTTGTATCATATTTTGCGTTTCCAGGATCTTCTCTTTCGGGGCTATATGCCACATAAAAATCTATTCCGGCTTTCATTCCAGAATACTTTTCTAGAATAGGAATCACAAGATCTTCTGTAGTACCTGGCCAAGTAGTAGATTCCAAAATTATCAATTGGCCTTTTCTAAGGTGCTTAGAAATAGTTTTTGTAGTCTGTTCCACATAACTCATATCTGGCTCTCTATGCCGATTCAAAGGAGTTGGAACACATATTAAAATTGCATCTGACTCTACTAGTCTGGAAAAGTCTGTAGTGGCATCACTCAGTTCACTTTTGGCCAAAACCTCCATCATTTCCTTACCAAGATGTTTAATGTAAGGTACTCCCTTTCTTAGATGAGCAACTTTACTTTCATCAATATCATACCCCAATACGTTTATACCTTTCTGATGAAAAGCCCACATCAAAGGCAGACCAACATAGCCAAGACCAATAATTCCTACAGTAAAATCTAGTCTATGAATTTTTGATAAAAATGATTTCATGAACTATTGTAAATCCGGATTCTTTCAAGGAGAATTTTAATTTTTTAAATTAAATTCTTTAAAGGTCAGAAGATTTGAATAGATCTGATCTTGATAATTTTCTAATAATTTATTTTTATATATCTCTTGAATCATTTCTTTTATTCCTGATTCCAAATCATAATCAGTCTTAAAGCCTAAATCATTTTTGATTTTGTTAAATTTAACTTTGTAATTACGGGGATCATCAATATCACCTGTACTTTTAATACTTGTTTGTGGCAAAATAGTTTTCAAAAGATCACCTACTTGGTCAATCGTAAAATTTAAAGACTCATCACCGACGTTATAAATTTGACCTCTAACAATGTTTTCATCCGCCAATGCAACAGTTTTAAATGCTTTTGCTACATCTTTACAATGAACAAAAGGCCTCCATTGGTTTCCACCAAAAATCTCAATACTTTTATCAACTATAGCTTTTACGGTAAATAGATTAACCACTAAATCAAATCGCATTCTTTTCGAGAACCCAAACACGGTAGACAGCCTAAGTATACTAGGGGAAAAATTAATTGCGTTATCTAAAATATATTTTTCTGAAAAAATTCTTGTTCGAGCGTAAAGTGAAACAGGATTCAAAGTTGATTCCTCATCCAAGTAACTACCCTCAAGAGATGCTCCATAAACACTACAACTAGAGGCAAATACTAGTTTTTCAACTCCATAATAGTTACACGCTTCAACTAGTATTTTTGTAGATTCATAGTTAATAATCATCGTATTTTTTGCATCTAAGCTACATGCCGGATCTCCAACAATAGCAGCTAAAGCGATAACATATCTAACGTTTTCTACACTATTAAATACGTCCCTTATGTTTTCTATACTTCCATTTATTAACTTTAGTCTTGGATCATCCCTTAGATCACTTAAAGCACTATTACCAAAAATAAAGCTATCAAGAACTATTACTTCATAACCATCATTTAGTAAATCTCGAACTAAATGATTACCAATATAACCTGCACCTCCAGTAACTAGAACGGCTCCTTCTTTTTCGTCCAAATCGTTTTCTGAAAGTTTAAATTCTTTCAGGTTTTTTAAATTTTTCTTCGTAATGGGAGTGTTAAAATACTCAAACTCATCAATCTTAGCATGCTCATCTGTAACATAGCGTGTTTTTACTTCCAACTTTAAACATCGATATATTATGTCATTTAAGAATCTTGCGCTAGCATTTGTTATCGCTAGTATAACATAGTCAATTTTTAATTCCTCAACTTTTGTCTCTAGCTCATTTGTTGAGCCAAAGTCGATAAACCCAAAAGTATCGGCTACTTTTTTCTTAGATTTATCATCATCTAATGCGCAAACAAGATCAAATTTTTCAACTGAATGCTTATCAACATCATTTATAAGTTGGCAACCAAGTTGACCCAATCCTATTATTAGTGTACGTGTAGACTCCATAGAATTTATTAAATTAAAAATATTTAGAATAGATATTGTACCATAAAGAAAGAGCGGCCAAAGCTCTCAATTCTCTGTAATGATTTATTTTACCGCTCGTATGGTTAAGATACAAATTTTCTATGAATTTCTCATTTGTAATTCCTAATTGATCAAGATCTGAATTTATTATAATCTTATAAAACCTTTCGATGTTCACTTTATTCTCATTTAGTGGCACAATGAATTTTTGCTTATCTCGCCTAAAAACCGACTCGGGTATATCTTCTTTAAACGCCTGTCTAATAATGTACTTAGATGTATTGTTTGCGATTTTATCTTCAGCTTTTAAAGCAAATGCAAGAGCTACGGTTCTATAATCCATAAATGGGGATCTTAACTCAATAGAATGAGCCATTCCCATTCTATCTGGTTTTATTAGATTATTATAAGGAAGCAAAAAAATCGTATCTAAATACATTGATTTGTTTTGATTGCCTTCTAATACAGAATTTGATAATAAGGAGTCGTTTTGAATTAATTCTCTAATTACATTTACACTTGATGATATCTGCCCCCCCAATAGCATCTTTATTTCAGTATCAGAAAATAATGTAGAGCTTTCAATGAACTGCGTTTCTAAGTCAGAATCATCCCTAATTTCAAAATACTTATTGTATCCTCCAAATAGTTCATCAGCCCCATCTCCAGTAAGAACTACCCTATCTTTTTCAGAAGCAAACTTACTTAAAAGGTACATAGGTATGAATGAAACATCGCCATGGGGTTGCTCATTGAATTTTAAAACTTCTGACCAGTAATCAAGTATATTATCATTAAAATTTTCGCAACGATGATTTACATTCATCTGCATTGCAACCTCATTTGCAATTTTCGACTCATCAAACTTACTATTCCCGAAACCAATTGTAAATGTGTTAAATTTATTAGTTGTAATTTTATTCATTTGGGAAACGATAATTGATGAATCTATCCCTCCTGATAAAAAAGCACTGTACTCAACATCACTTCTCATTCTGATTCTAATAGAGTCGATGATTGTATCTCGAATTAATTCAATTCTGTTATCTTTTGTTAATAAGCTACTTATTTTTTCTACTTCTGTCTCGGCATTCCACCATTTAACTTCCCTGTAAGTATTGTCTTTTAAATTAAGTTCTATATAATTACCTGGGTCTACATTATAAATGCTTTTAAAAATTGTCTCTTTACCCGCAACAAAATTATATTTTAAAAAAGAAACTAATGCTTTCTCATTAACAGAAGTACTCACTCCAAGTTCTAAAATGGATTTTATTTCAGACGAGTATATAAACTTGTTATTGTCCTCAAAATAAAATAGTGGCTTTTGTCCAAATCTGTCTCTAATTAAATATAATTTGTTATTCTTTTTGTCAAATATGGTAATGGAAAACATACCATTTAACTTTTCAAGCATCGAGATTCCAAATTTTTCGAATAATCTAAGAATTACCTCAGTATCAGAATCTGTTTGAAAATTAACTCCCAATCCTTTAAGCTCCGATTGAAGTTCTACATAATTAAATATCTCACCGTTCTGTAGGACAGCTATTTTTTTATCGTCGGAGTAGAAGGGTTGGTTTCCATTCTCTAAATCAATAATTGACAATCTGTTGTTGCCTAAAAAAACACCTTTATCATTAAAATAACCGAAATGATCTGGTCCCCGATGTATTTGAGCTTTATGCATCGCCGACATCTCATAATCGCTAATTTCATCCTCTCCTTTTTTAACAATCCCAAATACTCCACACATTAGTAGCTCTTCTCTATGATTAAATTTTTTACTGTTTGAAGTAAAATCCAGAAATCGAAACAAATTGATTTTTTTTCCAAGTAAAACAAATCATACTTTAATCGGCTTCTATTTGTTGCTACATGCCTAGCTCTTACTTGAGCTAAACCTGTTATTCCTGGTCTTATACTGTGCCTTTTATTTCTTTCAACTTCAGAGTAAAGCTCCATTTGTTTAGGAGTGTCAGGCCTTGGTCCAACTAAAGCCATTTGCCCTAAAAGTACATTTATTAACTGGGGAATTTCGTCCAAGCTATACTTCCGAAGGTAAGCGCCAACTGAAGTTATTCTTTGATCATTTACCTTGGTCATATATCCTCCAACTTTATCAGCTCCATCTACCATTGAACGAAACTTCAAACAATTGAAAACTTTGCACTCTTTTCCAATTCTACAATGGGAAAAAATTACTGGTCCTTTTGACGTAGCCTTAATTATTACAGATACTATTAAAATTATAGGACTTAAAAAAAGCAAACCTAATATTGAAAAGATAAAATCAAAAAAGCGCATGATTAAGAAATAATTTTTTGAATTATTTTCTTAAACTCAATTTTATTAGACTCCAATGTCTTCTCATTAAGTTGAAAATTTTTCTCATAACTACGTAATATTCTTACCTCTTTTGCAAGATCGACATTCTTCTCTAACTCATCAATTGTTTTGGAGTTATTATGAAATGCTCTCGATAATATAACTGCTTCAGAACCGATTCTAACATGTTCAGAGAGAACTAAACGCCCTGGCAATTCTCCAGAGTCCATTCTGGCTACCCCACCAAATCCGAAGGCTATATTCTTATTAGAAATCTTCTTTCCCAAATATTCTACTATACCTCCTGATACGACTTCAAATAAGAATTTTAAATCAAGTCCAATTCTTAGGTCGTTTAAACCTATATGAATGAATTCATAGTCTGTTAATTCAAGAATATCATCTATTCTTGTAAGTGCCTGTGTAGTTTCTAATAAAGGAACGAGACCACATCTTCCGTCAATCATATTATAGATTTCAATAACTTCATGATGAGTCTTAAACATGGGAAGCATAATAAGATCTGCACCCATCTCAATAACTGATTCAATTTCTCTTTTAGAACCATCATATAAAGGATTAATACGAACCATTAATTTTGCTTTAGAGATAGCCTGTCTTACCTTTGGTATAGCATCTATTGAGTGGTTACTAATTACTGTATTTAAGCCACCTTGTCTTTTTTGTTTACCATTGATCTCAAGATCAACCATGATGATATCAACACCAGAATCTTCGGCTTTTTTTGCAATTTCTGGTGAATCTGTAATTAAAATTAATTTTAACATAATTTAGTTTTAGGTAATCCCTTTGTTTGATTTTGAATAACTAAAGCTTCTCAATTAAATCTATCACCTTATCCACCGCTCCTTTGTTATAAAAAGTTGATATATCGGGTGATGAGATATTATTAATTAATAGATTATTAAGAACACTATCTAAGTTTTTCTTCAATTCTTTAAAATCTTTTGAGTAAATAAACGGTTCACTCATTAATTCTGGCCAATGATAAGCTTCTTTTGGATCATAATTGTGAGGAAATGCAATTTTTCCGCATAATGTAGACTCAATCATGATTGTAGAATTATAGGCGACGACAAGATCAGAAATTGAAATTGACTCATATAAAGATAGATCATCATTTTTGTAAAGCTTTATAAAGTCATTTCCTGATATGTATTTTGAAAATTTATCAGCTCTATCATTCGGATGCGGTCTCACTATAAGCTTAAAATTATATTTCTTGCTTAGTTCAATAAAGATCTTAAAAACCGGTTCATTAACAATGTTGTGATCTAATTCTTTTAATATTGACCTATTATTTCCGTAGATTAGATATCTTGAGGGGCTGAAAAGGATAACCGGTGTTGTCTTTGAAATTCCCAGTCTGTTTCGGACCGCCTCTCTATCAATTTCTTCTACTTGGGTTACAGTGTAATCAAAAACTGGTTGCCCAAAAGCATGTATATTTGAATTATTATCTACTTTTGATTCGAGCTTTTGTTTTACTCTTTTGTTAAGAACTATTATGTGATCTGCAAACGGAACGGGGTAATTATCTCCAAAAAGATCAATAATTTGCATTGACGGAATATTAAGCTCTTTAGAAGCAAGCAATGAAGCTAGCTCACATTTCGGCGAAGTAGTTGTTATCAATAAATCTGGAGATTCCTGCTCAAGAATTTTCTTCATCGAACGCTTTGGAAGAAAAGCATGACGTTTCTTTTCATTATACATCTTCCAAGCTTCCTCCTCACCATGTTCGACTACGAGATCATTGAATGACATGCCCAAGTAAAAAATTGAATCTTCTTCCTCTAAACCGGATACAGGATTGTGATTTTCTGACAACAATTGACTTCCATAAGATCTTATTTTCTCTAACTCTTCATGAAATAAATCTTTATAATCAAAAGGACGTTTTAATACTTCTTTATTATAGAAATTCTTTACATCCAAATACCCCGTAGTAAGAGCTATAATTTTCACACTAAAATCAGTTGTATTAATTACCTTCTGAGCAATTTGGTGAAGAAGTCTCATATGGCCACCTCCATAGGCAACAAATAATAATTTCATATGTACTTTATCCTTTATTTTTAATTTAGATACTGATTTTCAATTATATCAACTACATTTTGAATAGTAAACTTCTCCATCAGAAGATTTCTTGCAGTTTCACCCATTTCCAATCTTCTTTCTTCATTTACTATAAGATACCGTAGTTTTTCTTCTAAAGCTTTTGTGTCCTTTGGTTCTATTAGAAATCCTACTTCCTTAGTAAACATTTCTGGTATTCCGCTTAGCTTTGTTGATATAATTGGAGTTTTCATCGACATGGCTTCCAATAATGCATTTGGAAACATTTCCCCCCAATAAGAAGGCAACGCAAAAATGTCGAATGCAGCATTAAACTTTTCAGACTCAAATCGTGTACCCGCAAACTTCAAGCGTTTTGAAACACCTAATCGATTAGCAAGGTTTTTGAATTCTTCTAAAAAAGGCCCTCCACCTACTAGTAAAGCAAAAATGTTTGGGTACTCTTTTTCTAAATTTGCAAAAGCTTTAATAATCTCATCATGTCCTTTAACACCCATTTTACCAATTATACCAATAACTACAGCTTTATCAGGTATATCGAATTCAGTTCTAATAGATTCTCTAAAAGCTTCTTTTTTATTTAAATCAAATCTCCTTAAATCCACTCCATTATAAGTAACCGTGATATTGTCTGGTTTAACCCCAATACTAGTGAGCATTTTTTTGGTATACTCCGAAACTGCAAATATATGCCCCGGATATTTTAAATAGATCCAGTTTCTCCATTGATAATTTTTTCGTAATTCAATTCCTCTACAGCTATGAAATAACTTTATATTTCGTTTAATAGTTTTAGAAGCTAAGAAGGCTAAATACAACGTTGCTGCATTGTGGGCATGAACAATGTCAATTTCCCTTGTCACCAACAACTTTCTTAATTTTTTAATTGCTGATATAATATTCCAAGGAGTTCTCTTATTTCTTGCTAAATCATCAATTGTATGAAAAACAAAACCTTTCTCTTTTATCTTCTCTACCAAAAGACCTCCACTCGCAGCAACCTCAACAATATGACCTCGACTACGCAGAGCTTCAGACAAAGTTAACATCTGTGTACCTGGTCCATTATCTATAAAATCACTTCTAATCTGTAATATCTTCATATTAATTTTTTATTCTATTAAGCCATTCATTTAGCAGATATAATGAAAACAGGCGATTATAATATGTAGGCTTATCATTTAACATCTCTCTTAAGGTAGAGTTGTCAATAAGCTCCTCCGAAATACATAACTTTCTGCTTAATGATTCAGTAACCATTTTGCCTAACTCTCCATTCGTAACCCATTCCTTAAGCGGTATCCGAAAACCCTGCTTCTTTTTGTAAGCAATTTTACGGTTCACCAATTTTCCTACAAGTTTTCTCAATGACTTTTTACCATAAAGAAATCCAACGTAATCCCAATAGTTTTTCTTTCTTGATAGCGCAAAAACTCTCTTACTCAAAAACGGCACTCTAACTTCAAGTCCAAAGTACATAGAAGTAAGATCTGTTTTACGTAATAACCTATAATCTAAATTATGATAAATATCATACTCTGGAAATTCATGTTTTTCAACATAATAAATCAACTCCTGAATAGTTTTTCTAAGCTTCTTGAAAGTTTGAACAAAAGCTACCATTCCTAGTACCAAATATAAAGCTTTAAAAAAGCGTTTGTATTTAACTATACGATGATGAGTATAACCTCCAAATAATTCATCCCCACCGTCCCCACTGAGTACAACTTTAATTTCTTCCTTAGTTTGCTCACATAAATATAACATTGGCAACATTGCCGGGTCACAAACTGGTAAGTCCATACAGTTTATCAAATCTGGAATGTATTTTAATAAAGTAGACTCATCAAAAAGAAACTCTGTATGCTCCGTCCCAAATTTCTTACTGACTTCGCGCGAAAATTCTGACTCATCAACTCCTTTATGACCATCAAAAGCTATAGAAAAAGTTTTAACATTGTTTCTGATGGATGCACCTATTCCTGTTAGTAAACTTGAATCTATACCACCACTAAGAAAAATCCCAACATCAACATCTGCATGAAGCTGTTGCCGTACTTCATCTTTAAAGATCGCTAAGTCATTTTTTTTACCAATATCATAAGAAAAATCAATCTCCTTGATCTTAGTGCTTTGACCATTTAAATAATGAAAAAGAACCCCTTTAGGAACCATTCGAATTTGATCCGTAATGGGAATATCTGACGTATGACCATGATTTAAATAATGACTTAATGCATATTCTGATATTCGAAAGTCTTTCGGGTTTAACAACTTTTGTAGTTTTATTAAGGGTAATGCTTCACTTGAAAACGCAAATTCATTATTTACTCCCCATATATAAAGTGGCTTGATCCCTAAATTATCACGTGCATATACTCCCTCTCCTGTAGACTTGTTATAAATAAAAAATGCATACATCCCATCCAAATAGTCTACAAAATCATTCCCCAGATGTATATAAGCCTTCAATAAAACTTCTGTGTCTGAGTTTGTATCAAAAACAACGTTTTTTTCGAGTAAAACAATTCTTAGCTCTTGATAATTATATATCTCTCCGTTAAAAACTAATACATAATTATCTATGGTAAATGGCTGCTGCCCATCACTCAACCCTACAATGCTAAGTCTTTTATGACCTAAAAAAACACCCTCTGATCGATATTCTCCAGTCTCATCTGGACCTCGATGAGCAATACCACTCATTAAATCATTTGTATTAATTAGATCGATCTTGTTCCCTAAATATCCAACAATCCCACACATTGTTAATCCAGTATATTTAAAATATGAGTGTTTTTTCTTATAAATAGAAAATAAAGTCCTATTAATGTAATACAGACATATGTTGCTATATTTGTATAAATGATCATATTAAGACTAAAATCAAAAGTTACTATCATAAAAATCTTAATGACTATCATTATCAAAGCGACAAAAAATAAACTCTTAGAATACTTAAACTCTTCACTTAAACGTACAATCATATAGCTAAACGAGGCAAAGAATGCCATAATTAATACTAATAATAAGCTAGACTCGAAACCTGCAATCTGGAAATTAAATAAGTATTGATATAATTGATATTTAAATACGAATAAAAACAATCCCATTAAGGTAAATGCAACTAAACTCAATAGAAGAAAGCGACTAAAATTATTTTTTAAACGACCTTGATTATCCATGATTGAATTAAAAAAAACAGGCTGAACTGATCCATTTATTATAGAAAGCATCAATTCAGGAATTTTTAATAGAATTGTATATACAGTTACAATCCCTGCTACTGAAAAAACCGTTATAAAATTCAAATCTAAAAAAGTTGTCCCCATAAAAAGAATAACTACTCCATTATACCAATAGTTTTTTGCAGGCAACTTTACTTTTTCGGTCTCTCTAATTTTAACTAAACTCTGTTTGCCAAGTAGAACATCAACTTTATTGTATTGCATAAACAATGTCAATAGGATTGCAATCAATAAAAAGATCAAGTAGATATATAAATCAGTACTTGCAAGGAGCCACATTGTTAAAATACCTCCTATTAAAACACTATTCCAAACCGCTGGATTTAAGGCATACAAAAAGAATCTTTTCCTAAATTGATTATACAGACTAAAGACTTCATTTTGACCTAAACATATTACAATTATAAATATTAGTATTAAGTCTAAAGGTTTGAAATTTAACCCACTACCGGTCATTTGTAAGAAAAGGATAATTAAAACTGAAATAATACCTGCAAAAACCCCGCTTCTTAAAGCAACTTTTGAAGTATACCTAATTATTGACGAGTAATTATGTTTTGTTGAACTACTCAGATCTGCAATTAAACTTTTATTTACATTAGGGATGACAAAAAAGTTATTTAAAGTCCAAATTAGTGTAGTTGTATAAATTATTTTATCAGTAAACTGTGTTTGACTAAAGAAAAACACAAGTAATTGAAAACGAAAAAACCCAATAATTCTACCTATTAAAGAAGAAGTAAACAAAGATGCTATAGACTTAATCATTTACTAGCTAGCTTTTTTGAATTTGTCAATGTCATTAATGCAAAATAGATTGTCAATGTAACCAATATGTTATACTGCAAAGTTTCAACTATAGAATACGTTGAAATAAAAGTTAGAATTGATAACGAATATTTGTCAGAATTAACTCGATACATACTGTACAGTACATAGTAAAATAAAATCGAGATAATTACCCCCATTAAACCAAACTCAAATAACCAATTTGCTATAACATTATGGGCATGAGGGCTCATAATGTTATAATTTTTGAGTGCAATATCTGACATCCCTACTCCCCATCCAGAAGGATAATCTGCAAGACTGGAAAAACTAGAGGTTATCATTCTGATTCTTTCAATGTTACTAGTATTATTTTCTAAATCAGTAATCGAATATAAGATGTCATTCGGATCGTCAGGGTTAAAAACACCTGAATCAATAATATAAACTATCGATATTGCGATTAAAGGAATATATATAAGCCATTTATATAACCTAGCTTTCGGTTGGTTTAAATAAATAAAAAATATGGTACCCAGTATAAGTGACGCTCTTGATTGAAAAATAAAAACAGATAGTAAAAATAACGCAAACAAAATTAGCCTGTATTTATACTTTAAAACTAATTTATAAGGAGCGGCAATTAATCCAAAAAACAAGTAAATCGCTGAGTAATTAAATGTATTTGATATATTAAAGTATTGATAATCCGTTTGTAATAACTTTAGATCTCCTCCCGCTTGCACTACCAAAAAAAATGTAATTATTAGAGATCCAATTAAAAAACCACGGCAAATATTTTTCCTATAGTAAGCTGATATTTTATTTTTATAGTTAATCATCAACAGAAACAGTATTGCAAAAACTTGTATCTGCAAAAACTCGTTAATATTAATTATATATGATTTTTGGATGATTAAATGGGAACTAAAAATTATTATTGATGCCGTAATATAGAGAATGACTTTAAAACTGAGTTTTAAACGAAAAAGGAAATAACCCAGACTAATAATTAAGGAAATAACCGAACTTACATATACTAATCCACTTGTAATGATAAGCACAGAAAAACTCGCCATTTCTTTCTTTTTACTTAGAATAAAATAAAATGAAAAAAAGCTTATGTATGCTATTAATATTACTGCCTCTATCATAAATAATATTTATTAGTCATAATAAACTCAGCCAATTTAAAATCTAGTTCTGTATCAATATCTATGGAAGAAATATCATCCATGACATATTTTTTTATATTACTGAGTTTATGTAGGCGGTTCTTCTTTATGGAATTCACATTTATCACATAAATAGCTCCATTATATTCCCAAACAGGAGGACAATCTTGTCTTCTCACAAAACTTCCTTTCTTGGATTTTTTTAAAAACCCAGAGGAATCTTCTTCAAATAAATTATAATATGGGTTTGAAGAAGATTCCTTAACAGATACTACCATATCTAAACTAGGTCCAAACAATTTCACAGCCTCGTCTATATGTTTAGCTGTTCTTAAAGGCGATGTGGGTTGTAATAATATTACTGCTTCGGGTTCAAATCCTTTTTTTTCGTAAAAATCTAAAGCATGTAATATCACTTCATGCGAACCAGAGCTATCTTGCGACAATTCTTTCGGTCTTATAAAAGGGACCTTTAATCCTATCTGTTCAACTACTTTTTTTATTTCGTCCGAATCAGTTGACACACATATATCGGAGTCATTAAACAAGCTTCTCGCAGCCTCGACTGTGTAATGAATTAATGGTTTTCCGTTAAGCGGTCTTATATTTTTACCGGGCACCCCTTTTGAACCTCCACGTGCCGGTATTATTACCAAATATTTCAAATATCTAACTTCTTAATATCAGTTTGTGCTTTAGCAAAATCTTCATGCTTTCCAACATCTAACCAGTAACCTGAAAATGGATAGGATATAACTTTTTTCCCTTTAGCAATCAGTTCTTCCATTAAATCCGTAGTATTGAAATGACTGTTTGCAGGGATATGGTGTACTAATTCGCGCTTCATAAGATATATACCTCCATTTGAATAGTAAGTATAAGAAGGTTTCTCCTTAAAAGAGACCACATGACCGTTATCAGTTTCAAGTACTGCATATGGTACATCTACCTTATACGGTATTGTCATAACTGCAAAATCTGCGTTCTCTTCTACAAAACGTAAATAAAAATCTTCGTAATTAAGGTTAGTCAAAATATCAGAATTAGTAACCAATACTGTATCGTGTTCAAAGTCTTTAATTTTTGAGACAGCACCAATAGTCCCTAGTGGTTCCTTCTCCCAGACATAATTTATTTTCAAATTGTTATCACTACCATTTCCAAAATACTCTTCAATTTGCTCACCTAAATAGTTAACGGATATCCAAAAGTCATCCATCCCAAAAAGTGCAAGTCTTGTAATATTATGTTCAAGTATTGGCTTTTCCCCAACTTTTAAGAGAGGTTTGGGAGTCTTTTCAGTTAGGGGTCTAAGCCTAGTCCCTTTTCCTCCAGCCATAATAACTACATCAATAGGTAAATAAGACTTTAGATGCCGAAAATTAATCACATTTATGATCTTACCCTTTTTCGTAACTATAGGAATAACCTTATAATTATTATCTCTGTATTCTATTACTTTATTCAAATCATAATCCCCTTTACGGAGAAATTTAGGCTCTTTTTGAATTATACTATCTACAGTGTCATCCAATTCAATTCCAGCTATTAAACCTCGTCTAATATCCCCATCGGTGAGCGACCCTAAAAGCTTAAGCTCATCATTAACTACAAAGCAGATTGCATCCTGTGCCAGCTTATCCAATATGCTAAGAGCATCTCTAATACTAGTACCTGTTACAATTAAATGTTCTTTATAGTGTCTCATTGAATAAATGACTTAGTTATTTTCATAATCTCAGCTGCTGGATTAGTACCCTCATAAATATTTTCTTCCTTGTAAGAACCTAGTATAGATATATTTTTCACACATTCTTGAATTGATAAAGATTCAAATTCGCAATCAAAAACATTTTTACCTTTAACTCTACCTAGTTGTCTATTACCTACATTTATCACATACTTTCCAAATGATGCTGCTTCAATAATTCCACTAGAAGTATTTCCTAAAAGGAATTGTGAATATTTCATTGCATTAAAATAGTTTTCTTTGCCAAAATTTTCGATCAACAAAACATTATCTGGAAATTCTTTTTTAATATTGTGTAGTGCGGACCTGTACAAAGAACCATTAGTATCTGCATTTGGAAGAGTAATTACCAAGTAGAATTGCCTTACTATTTTTTTTAATGATTTAGCTAATTCATTTACGTACTGTTTGTTAACTACAGAATTAACAGTCTCTGGATGAAATGTTATAAGTAAGTAAGGTTTTTTTGGTATCCCGAATTTTTCTCTGAATTGTTTTTCGCCATCGAATTCGAATTTATCCAAGTCAGTCAAACTAAGTGCTCCAACATTGAACACATTTTTGTCTGACTCAATTAATTCTGCAACTCTTTCTGCGTATTTCTGAGTTGATGTAAAGTGGAGACTAGATGCTAATGTTATTTGGTGCCTATAAATATTATCTATAGCTCCTAAGGTTTTCTCACCTCCATGAATGTGAGCGAATTTTACTCCAAACGGAATTCCAGCCTGAACAGCAGCTGACATTTCGTATCGATCACCTAAGCAAAAAACCAAATCAAAATTATTCTGATTCCAATAATCTGAAAACTTGATAACTGTTAAACCATAAGATGTAGAAATAGCTGAGCTATTATCCCCCAATAATAGTGAATCAATTTCATCGATATCACTTAAATTCTGCGCCTTGACTTCATTTATTGTATAACCATGATATGGTGATAAGTGAGTGCCAAATGCAATTACTTTCAATTCAATATCTGATTCTAGAACCATTAAATTCAATAATGGTTTATAAATACCAAAATCAGCGCGAGAACTTGTAAGTAAACCAATTCTCATTCAAACATGTCCCAAGTTAGTAATTCAAAAGCACTACAAGATTTAGTAACTCTTTTACCAACAACTTTATTCCATTCCATTGGTGAAATACCGGAACCGGGTCTAAGTGGAATCAAATCATTTTCAGAGATAATTTGCCCGATAACTAAATCTTTTTTGGCATGTATGCTTTTTCGTGCTATTTCAATATTCTTTTTTTCACTTTCAGTAGGCTTTTTTATACCATCACCAGAGATAGCCAATTCGATATTACGAATACCTAAAACCATGCTCTTTAATTCATCGGGCTCAAGTGAGGCTTTGTGATCAGGACCCGGCAACGTTCGATCTAAAGTAAAATGCTTTTCAATTACTTTGGCTCCTAGTGCAGTAGCTGCTATCGGCACCTCAATTCCTAAAGTATGATCTGAATAGCCAATACTTACACCCAATTTTTCAGACATCCAATTCATGGTATGTAAATTTACATCCTTCATTGGAGTTGGATACTCTGTATTACAGTGTAAAACAGTAATATCATCCTTTTTTACCCCATTTTCATTCAAAACTTGAATTGCAGCTTCTACCTCCACAAAGCTAGCCATACCTGTGGATAAAATAATTGGTTTTCCTAAAGAAGCAATTCGTTCAAGATAAGGGCGATTCGTAATTTCTCCAGATGGAGATTTAAAAATAGAAAGCCCAAGAGTATCTAGATAATCTATTCCCTCAACATCGAATGCAGTGGACAAGAAAGCAATATCATGTTTTTTGCACTCTTCAATTAGAAAGTGATGAGCGTCATCATCTAACTCAAGATTTTTCAGCATATTAAATTGAAGAGATTCATTATCGTGCATATTCTGAATCTGATAAGCTGCTTTTTTTGCCTTCCTGCTTACAATATTTTCAGCTTTGAAAGTCTGGAATTTTACGAAATCAGCGCCTGCAGCAGATGCCACTTTTATGAGCTCTACCGCTTTCTCTAAATCTCCATTATGATTTACACCTGCTTCAGCAATAATCAAAACTTTTTGTGTGCTCATAATAATCTTCCAGGATTACCTACCAACTTATCATTATCTGCTACATCGCTTAAAACAACAGTACCGGCCCCTATAATTGCATCATGGCCGATTTTCACACCTTGTTTAACAACAGAATTTGCGCCAACAAATGTTCTTTTTCCAACATATACATTCCCACATAGTACTGCCCCGGGACCAATATGTGAAGCTTTATCTATTTCACATTCATGCTCTACTATTGCACCTGAATTAATAATAGCAGCTTCTTTAATCTTAGATTGAGGATTAATGATAGCTCCTGCAGAAATAAAAACTCCTTTTCCAATGACTACGCTCTCTGCTATTTTTGCTGAGGGATTGATAACACTTGATACTTTTTTTCCGTTCGCTATGAGGTTATTGTATAATCTTTCTCTAGTTTCGTTATCTCCAACCCCTAAAATGTAGTTAAAATCCTTTTTTAAACCGATGAAGTTAGCATCACTTTCAGAGCCTAAATAACTTAAATCATATGGATTTGAATTTGAGATTTGGGGCATTGTATATCCAATTATATTCAAATTTGATTCAAATGCTGACTCAATAACAACATAAGCATGACCAGAATATCCTATTATCACAAAATCTGTAGACATTAATTAATCACGCTACTTGGAATATTGACGATCCTGTCTTCTAGAAACTCTGCGTTCTTCTGATCATCCCGAAAACAATGGGAGTACATAGGAAGTTTATACATTAATTTCCAAATTGGCCGTGTCATTATGCCTTTACCATTAGTCTCTTCAAGAAATTGATTCCTTTCTTCCAGATTGTTGAGTTGAACACACATTAGCCAATAATTTGCATAAGTATCCGGCAGTTCTGTTCTGAAGTTGATTGCCTCCTCTTTAAAAAATTCATCGTATCGATTAGCTAAAGCTCTCTTTTTAGCTATAAAATCGTCTAATTGTTCTAATTGAGCACAAATTAGAGAAGCATTTAGATTTGGCATTCGATAATTATATCCAACTTCATCGTGAAAATATTCAAATTTATGTGGTTTTTTTGCAGTAGTAGTTAGGTACTTCGCAAAATCTCCTAATTGAATATCATTAGTCACAATGGCTCCACCACCACCAGCAGTAACAATTTTATTACCATTGAACGAAAAAACACTAAGTTTACCAAAACTGCCCGTAGGTTTATTTTTATACTTTGAACCTATAGATTCTGCAGCATCTTCTACAATTGGAACATTCCATTTGCTACATACTTTCAACAATTCATCCATATGTACTGGAAATCCGAAAGTATGCATAGGGACACAAGCTGAAATTCTATTGCCTGTTTTTTTGTTATAACAACCATCTTCCCTCAACTCTGCGTGTTCATCTAAAAAAGCTTCTACAGATGACGGAGAAAGCCCCATAGTATCAAGATCAACATCTAAAAAGACAGGTGATGCCTGATTATAATTAATGGCATTTGCAGTGGCTACAAAAGTAAGAGCTTGAGTAATAACCTCGTCTCCTTTATTTACTCCAGCCAATCTAAGAGCTACCTGTAAAGCAGCCGTTCCATTAACTAATGCCACTCCTTTTTTAGTGTCTGATACAGTTTTAATCATTTCCTCAAACTGGTCAACGAAAGCACCTACTGAAGAAACAAAAGTGGAATCGATAGTTTCCAATACATATTTTTTTTCATTACCTGTAAAACGAGGTTCATGTAGAGGAATAAACTCCTTTGTATTAAATGCATCTCTTACAAATTCAATAAAGAGGCCACTATTTTTCATTTCGTTCAATATCTTATCTGATAGTTTCCGTATTTTTCTGGGGCTTCGTTTGAATCTGAATATAGTCCTGTTTCCAAAGCGTCAACTAACTCTTTGATTCCTTGTTTAACAGTAAACTTCGGCTCAAAACCCAATACCTCTTTTACTTTTTTAAAGGAAACTCTATAATTTCTAGGGTCGCTTCCTTTAGCGTTGTAAACAATTTTACTATCAGGAATATGTTTTTGAATCTCGTCAATAATCATTTTTTTGGTAAAATTATTTACATCCCCTCCCGCATTGAATACTTGCGAGTCAACCTTAGCTTTGTCTGCTTCGAGCACCATCTGTATCAATCTAGAAAAGTCTCTCAAATGGCAATATGGCCTCCATGTATGTTCATCGTACACTACAAGTTCTTTCCCAAAAAATAAATCTCGGGTAAATTCACTTACTGTTAGATCGAATCGCATTCTTGGAGATAAACCAAAAGCGGTCGCAAAACGTAATATCGTTCCTGTATAGTCTGCTGAATCTGACATTTTGAGCAGGTGTTTCTCTCCTTCAACTTTAGCAGTTGCATAGAGAGATAATGGGTTTAACTCAAACTCTTCATCAGCTAATTCATCTTCTTTAATCAGACCATAATTTGAACATGTAGAAATAAAAATAACATTACTCAATCCTTTACCATTGAGAAAACTTATACAATCTTGAACACCTATATTATTGATAGTCTCTGAAGCTTCTGGGTACTTCTTAGTAATTGGATCTCCTACAAGTCCTGCAAGAATTACTACATCACTTACTCCTTCGATAGCATTTGCTACATCCTCTAGATTTGCAATATCACCTTTAATAAACTCGTAATCTGGATCTCCAAAATATGGAACAACTGCAAATTCATTTTCATATACAAAATTATCTAAAGCCCGAACACTATAACCCTGTTTCAATAAATGAGAACTTAATACAGCACCAACGTATCCTGCTCCTCCTAAGAGTAAAACTTTTCTTTTTGACATATTATTTATTTGATTTATTACCTAAGATTTTCGAATTCATTAATTATTGTATCAGCTATAGACAAACAAGATGTAGCTGCTGGTGAAGGTGCATTCAGTACATGAACCTGATTATTCTCGCACACAATTTTAAAATCATTAACTAACTTTCCCTTCTCTGTTGCCTGCGCCCTTATTCCACACGTGTAACCTATTATAGACTCGCGATCAAAATTATTCCAGTATTTCTTTACACTTTCCTCAAAAAATGATTTACTCTTATGTTTTAAGAGCTCTTTAACAACTATGGTTTTATATTTTTTTGCAATATTGAACAAAGTCGGGGTAGAAAAATTACTAATAGCATCCCTTAAATTGAATTCAAAACCATCATATCCCTCTCTGGAAAATGAAAGAACTGCATTAGGACCTACTTTGAGTGTACCATCTACCATTCTTGTTAAGTGCACACCTAAAAAAGGGAAATCCGGGTTCGGAACAGGATATATAGCAACATCTGAGTTGTAAGAATCTTTTGGAACTTTAAAATACTCACCTTTAAATGGGATAATAGTTACTGGTGATTTTAACCCAGTAGAAAGCTCATACACTCGATCAGATTGAAGCCCAGCACAATTAATAAGATACTTAGTTGAAATCATTTGATTACCAGCCCTTATCTGAAAACCCTTATCCATCCGGGTAATTTCTTTAATAGGACTAGAGAACAGATATTGTACTCCTAGCTCCTTACCAACATCTACAAACTTCTCCAGTACTTTCTTGTAATCCGTTAGACCTGTTTCTTTTACAAAAAATCCTTTATCACCTACTAAATTAGGGTCAATTTTAAGTATATCCTCTCGATCCATATGATTTGCCTGCAAACCAACATCTAATGCGTTCTGGTACAACCTTTCCAACTCATCGTATTCAGTTTCATCGGCTGCAACAATAAGTTTACCAGGAATCTTATATGGAATCTTATATTCATCTAAGAATCCTATAATCTGATTATAACCATCAATACAATTACGAGACTTCAATGAGCCTTTCGGGTAATAGACGCCAGAATGAATTACACCACTATTACGACCGGTTTGATGCTTATTGATAGTATTTTCTTTATCTATTACTACAATATCGTTATATCCTAATTTCGCAAGTTTATATGAAAGAGCTCCTCCTATTATTCCACAACCAATTATAACTATCTCAGATTTATAATCACTCATCAGTAACCTCTTTAAACCACTTGACAAATTCTTGGAGTCCTTGATCAAACGAAAAATTAGAGTTGTAGTTTATTAATTTAGACGCTTTGGTAACATCAGCCCAAGTCTGCTTAACATCTCCTGGTTGTTCTGCCTCCCAACATATATTAGCTTTGAATTTAGAAATCTCTTCTAGTTTTTGAACCAACTCAAGTAGTTTTACTGTCTGATTATTTCCTAGATTAATTATTTCATATAGACTACCTTGATAGCTAATCGAATTCATAATTCCATTAACAATATCATCAATGAATGTATAATCTCTTTTAGTAGTACCATCTCCAAACAAAGATATTGTACTTTTCTTGTTCATTAATTTTAAAAATTTATGTATTGCCAGATCTGGACGTTGCCTAGGACCATATACTGTAAAAAAGCGAAGAGCTATAAAACGAATATCATATAAATGACTATACACATGGCCTAGTAACTCACCACTTACCTTTGTACTTGCATAAGGACTAATCGGCTGTAGAACTACATCGTCTTCTTTCCATGGTACATTTGGGTTTTTACCATATACAGAACTAGAGGAAGCAAACACAAACTGTTTGATTTTCTTTTCACGAGCTACCTCCAACATATTTTGAGTCCCAGTCACATTCACTTCCTGATAAGCTATAGGGTCTTCAATTGAAGGGCGAACACCAGCTTTTGCAGCTAAATGCACTATTACATCTATATTACTCGGTATAGCCTCATCGAGCCCTTTTTTATCTCTAATATCGATTTCGCAAATCTTATAGTTGTCATATTTCATATGACCTTCAATATTTCTGCGCTTGATACTTTCACTATAGAAGCCATCGAAATTATCAATGTTAGTGACGAAATGTCCTTCTTCTAAAAGCCTATCTATTAAATGGCTTCCAATAAATCCCGCTCCCCCAGTTACTACTACTTTCAAATACTTATGTTTTAAATTTAATTTTACTTTTTTGACTTGAAATTTATCTACTTACTCTATCAATAATGATAATCGAAGTTGCTATACTGGAGATTACAGGAGCAATCACCTGAATATAATCCCTGAATGAAGGTTTCCGCTTCACCCTTACTGTTATTGTTTGGTTGTTCTTTAATTCAAACAGACTCATCTCAACCGGAAAGGGCTCCTCAAAACGTATTCTAAATTTTTTAATGCTCTGCACTTTGTTTTGCTGGTCATATTGCTGAACATTAATCTCAATACGCATTTTTGACCAGTCCAATTCCGTTTGCCCATCACTAAGAGTACGTGGCCCAAAACTATAGGAAATCAACTCTGATAATTTTGTACCTTTTGGTATTAAATATCTTCCTGAGCTTCCAACATCTCCCCAAACATTTACGGAATCTGCTAATTGTCCTGGTTCAGAAATTCGGATAATACGCTCACCTAAACGGAACTGCTGAGAAGTATAAAGTTGTTGATTTTGAGCAATCAAATCTTGCCCTAGGCCAAATAATATTGTTATTAAAAAACTAACTAAAATCCCTTTGAATGCCATCTTTAATTTGATTCCTTTTGAACTAAATTATACGTAATAATAGTGATTTATTTAATAAATATACTATTTTAATATCTTAATAATTGATGCGCTTCAGCTCTACTGAATCCCAGTTTATACAAGCCTGTAAGTACTTGCTCCATTGGGTATGCAACTCTAATCATTTCAACATTCCACTTCTCAATATCAATAATACAACAGGATGCACGGAAATCTCCATCCCTTGATTGACCAACGCTACCTGGGTTAATTAAATACTTATGACCTTCTTTAAATTCCATTACACCTATTTGATCAGACACCATCCCCGGGATATGAGTATGCCCTACAAAACATAGTTTTTGGTCTATTTTTCCTAACATCTTTCTTGCTTTAATCGCACTGTCTACATACTCCCATTTACTAGGGTCCAACGGGTTTGCATGCACTGCAAGCCAGCTTTTATCGTCATTAACTAGGGTATATGGTAATTTTTCTAACCACTTAAGCTGGTCATTATTCAACAATTCATTTGTTAAAGAAATCAGTTCTTTATTTGGACCTTTAAAGTGTCTGATAGTCAAAAGCCCTGCTACCCCGGCATCATGATTCCCCATCACTGTAGGTATATTTCTTTCTCGGATCAGGTCAATACATTCAGACGGAAAAGGTCCATATCCAACAACATCACCAAGACAAAGCCAATGATCAGGCACATGTTTATCCAGCTCTTCAAGCACAGCCTCCAATGCTGGGAGATTTCCATGAACATCAGAAATAAGTGCTAATTTTGACATAAATCCTTTATTTTTAATCTAAAAAAAAGAAATTAAGACCTTTTAATTGTAAATAATAGTACTAATCAGAAATTCTTTTTATATCTTTGAATTATATCAATTTTTAATGGATTAATAGTCAATAAATGCACTTTAATGGAAATTCAAGTAACGGTTATAATTCTGGATATTCTCCTTTAGAGAATGAGACTGATTCTTATATAGAGAAGGAAATTGATCTTATTAAAGTTTTTAATATTCTTCTCCTTCATAAATGGGCACTAATAGGTATCACTGTCCTTTTTACTGTAGTGGCAATAATTTTTGCACAATTGCAGACACCAATCTTTCAGAGTACCGGCACTCTTATTGTTAGTGAAAGCAAAAACAGATATTCATATGCAGGGGCAGGAATAGAGAACCTTCTCACTAGCACATACGGAATTGGGGTTGGTAGCACTATTGCAAATGAACTGCAGATAATGAAGTCTAGAAAACTGAGTTATGATTTAGCTGAACGTATAAATGAAGTAGAATTTGATCAATATGGGAATAAATTCCCTATTCTTTGGAGGGCTTATCCAGTAGACTCCACATCCACTTCAATAGATACTGTTGCTATGAGGTATAGGGAACTTATTAGGTTCAGTGAACCCGACCCTGAAGCAGACATCGTTTCTATTTCATTTGAGAGCCCCTTGCCAACAGAGGCCTCATCTATTATAAACATGACGATGGACACCTACTCTGCTCTGTCTACGGAACAAAATAGAACCATGGCAGTTTCCGCGCTTGAATTTTTAAGAACAGAAAGAACTAAATTGGAATCTGAGTTGGTTTCTACAGAAGATTCACTTCAGAATTTCATGAATAGAACATTATTAATTGCTGTTGATCCCCAGACGGAAGAAATCATATCAACAATTGCTAATCTAGAAGTTGAAAAACAGAAATTAGAGGTTGGCTTGGTAGCAGTAATGTCCGGAATAGCTCAGTATGAGAACCAACTTAATGAGATCAAGCCCGGGCTTGCAGATCTTTATTCAGACGCAATTGGCCCAGTAATAGAACGGTATCAATATGCTTTAGCAGAATTAGAAACTAATAAATTACTTTACCTAACCAAGAACCCTGGTATATCAGAAAATAATCCTGAAATAGCTCGAATTGAAAATGAGATTTTAAAAGTAAAGCGCCAAATTAAAGACCGCACAAACAATTTATTATCTTCTGGCTCTGATTTATATTTAAGCTTTATAGGCTCTGGCGATGGAACTTTAACCCAAAGAATTGCAGAAATCAGCCAGAAATTAATTGAACTCAAAGTAGAACAGGCACAACTAAAAACGCAAGAAAATATAATCTCCAAGAGATATGCAGAAGTAAACAATCGCCTTGAGGATCTCCCTGATGAGATTATACAGCTTGCAAGGCTCAAGCGTAATGTTAGAGTAAATGAAGAAATGTATCTTCAAGTTTCTTCGCAATTTGCAGAAATGAGTCTTTGGGAAAAAACACAATTTGGTCTTGGTCGACCTTTAGATTACGCTGTTCCTGCCAAAGAGCCTGTCAAACCAAAAAAGAAAATTATTGTTGTTGTTGGTTTTTTTATGGGCTGCGTTTTAGCTGTTGGTTTCGTTTTAGTTCGAGAAATGCTTAACGATACTATCACTTCAACTGATGCACTTAAAGAATTTCAGAAACCGGTTTTAGGAGCAATCCCGGATTTCTCTGTGATAGGAGAACTTGACCCTAATGAACGTCAATATATTGGTAAAAAATCTGTTTCAAATCAGTTGATAACATTATTTGATCATATTTCTCCAATTTCAGAAGCTTACCGCAGACTTAGAATTAATGTTGTTTATGCAAACCCTGACAAAGACTATAAGATTTTGATGGTTTCAAGTGCAACTAAAGGTGAAGGGAAAAGTACAGTTGCAGCTAATTTAGCGGTAACCTTCACAGGCTCTGAGAAAAAAGTTCTTATTATAGATCTTGATTTACGTAGACCAACCCAACACAAGATTTTCGGCGAAAACAAAGAGCCCGGACTTTCTGATGCTTTGTTTGATTCTACAAAAGATGTTCGCCTTAGTACTGTAGCTCCAAATGTTGACCTGATTACGGTTGGGCATAAAACACCAGAGCCAGCTTCTGTGTTAGATAGCAAGCGACTTAAACAACTAATAGATAAGTACAAATCGGAATACGATCACATTATTTTGGATACTGCACCCTATGGTATAATATCTGACTCAGCCTCATTGCTTCGTTTAATTGATGGATTGATTGTAGTTTCAAGATTTAATACTACTACAAAACGTGAGTTAAAATTTACTCTAGAAGGTCTTGAGCATTTGAATGCAGACGTTCTTGGTATCGTTCTTAATGCTTTTGATCCTAAAAAGAGTACTGATTACTATACCAACTACAATTACTATAAGCGTACATATTCTGAGTATTATAAGTACAGGTAAAAATTTTATTATCGTATTAATCCTTTCAATCAGCGTTCTTAAATAGAACGTTGATAACGCATATATGGTAGAATACGTTACAAAAATTCCCCTTCACTAATTGCAGGACTAAAGTCCATGCGATGGGTTATTTATCAGATGCTTTCATAAACAAGAACATCTAAATTTCCTAGGAATAACAGTAAAAAAATTGGTAATCAATCTCTTAATCAAAACTTCACTCTCGCCTGTATTCCAAAATCACTGTTTTTATTTCCTTCAATTTCATTTAAGCCACTACTGATAAAGTTTTCGTTTTCAAAAACTGATATAGAATACTTAAACCATATTTCTAAAAAATTTCTCGGCTCATAGTTCAGAACAATATAAACCCTTTGACCTTGCCCGGATAGCGCCGTATTGGAAAGCACATAGAGCAAATCATTCTCAAACTGAAAAACTCTTGAATCGAAACTGTCGGTATCGAATACAGTTACTCTTGCATCAAGCTGTAGTTTTCTTGTAGCCTGAACTCTGATGTCTTGATATAAAAGCATTCCATATTCTTTGTCTTCATTAGCTCCCTGACTTTCTACCAACTCTATTCTAGACCTCAACCTCACACTTCTGCTTAATTGATATTCAACTTGAGTTCGAATACTTGATCTTCGCTGCTCAGTAATAAATTCTTCCTCAACTCCACGTTCATTTATTTCTGTGAAAGTATCGTCTTTTGCTTCTGATCTGATCAACAAATAACCGTTTAAATTCGAATTAAAATCTACTTCTATCAATCCAAGAACATCGAAACCTTGACTCGGCTGATCAATCCCTGTTCTTGGTGCATCAAATCTATACTGATCTACATATCCTGAAAGTGCAATATTATCATTTAACCCATGCCTGATCCCAATATAAAAGCCTTCTTCATTTTGCGGATCGGATGAACTTTCCCCAAAACCATCCCCCATAAAAGATTGAAAGTCTCTGGCGTAATTCCGGTAAGCCATTGTAAAATCGGTTGAAATGCCAATTGGGCTTTCTATCCCAACAATTCCTCCCGCTCCCCCGTTTTGGCTTTGTGCTATCTCTCCAAAAGCCAATACATTTCCAATTAATCCACGGTAATCAAATCCTAAAACTGAGTTCTCTCTTCCTTCAAAATCGTATAAGTTTGATAATCCGCTCCCTTTGTGAATATAACTGCTGAATTCAGTATAGTATCCTGTAGTTCCAAATAAACCTAAGGGAGTGTCAATTCGAATTCTGCCTCCATAAGATTTTTGATCAATATTATTTTTCCTATCCTTTTCACTTTGTGTTCGATGAAATCCTGATGAAGATGGGAACCTGGTTGTATCCCCCTGAATAATAGAGGCTGTACGTGGACGATCTGAATAAAAAAATGTCGTCTCTATCTTTTCCCCATAAGTAGCGGCAATTCCTCTGAAGAAATCTGTCTCTTGTGCCGATCCATAAGCCCTGAGTCCACGTTCATTCTTACCTGTTGTACCAACTACTTCTCTCCCTTTACCAAAAGCAGCTCCGGTCCACAGAACTAAACCTTGACCAAAATTAAGTGCATAATCTCCTATTACAAGATCTTTTAATTTCCCATTTTCAGTTAGGGCAATATGACCGGAAGTGTAATCAAATCCTGTTGGACCACTGAGAGTTTCTCCTGCATCTTTTTCTTGTGTAAGATTTACTGATAAGTGCCTGCTTGACATTCGAAACCGATGGTAATATTTACCTTGACTTCCCAAATATCCACCTGAAGAATCAGGAATTTCATAACCTCTTTGATCATTCAATTCCTGTTGATACCTGCTGATGTATTCAAATGAATTTCCATCCAACCAGTAGTTTGGATTAGTATATAAATCACGAAATCGTGATGAAGCTCCACCAACCGTTATATACGGTCTCATTCGGGTATAAGTCGCTCTTCCAATACCTGAAACTTTCAGGATATCATCTGTCTTAACAAAGGGGTTTTCTTTACGATAACTGATCAATGACCGAGCTATCTTAAGATTAAAACCCGGAATCTGCAGTAATTCATTTATAGATGCGGAATTTATGTTAACAGGATTTGAGGCCAGCTCCTCAAGAAACTGAACTAATTGTTCTCCCGCTAGTCCACCTTCTTCAGTCTCTTGTTCTTCTAATGCTTCTTCCAGCTGCTTTTCAATTTGAACTTTTGTGGAGTCTTTATTCTGTGCATTTACCAAGCTTGAAAAACATCCGATTAAGATCAAAAATGCTATTTTTTTTATCCAACCCATTTCAGAAAAAGAAATTCAATCCTATTCCGGGACTAAATCCAAGTGTTTCGTGTCGCTGAAACACCAGATTAGCTTCCCAAAGTGTTGATTCATACCCCACTCCAAAAGAATAAGTATTTGGTTCTGTAGTTACTCCAACTCTTCCCTTTAGATTTTCAATGATTTTCACCTCTATTCCTCCACGGTAAGCAACCGGAAACCGAACATCTTTTACAACATCAAAGAGGAATAATGCATTTTCATCCAGTTCGTAGCTCAATCCTAACGATAGTTCGCGAGAAAGAGACTCCTCATTCGCGGCAAAATCGTATCCCGGTTGATTTAAGTTGGTCGTTTTTGCACCCAACCATAACCCTTCTGTTAATTTAGCCGCAAGCCCCAGATCTAAACCTAAAGCACCGCCTGACCCGTATGGAGAACCCTGTGAAATATGATTGTAATTTAACGCTATACCATACTTAAGGTTATTCCAGGAATTGGCATACCCCACCCTGATTCTGGTTTCGCTAAACAGATCTCCTCCGTATCTATGAAAGCCAAATGCAGCACTCCCGTACTTTGTGGGCAAAGAACCTGATACTGCAATATCTGTTAATTCAGTAAACCCATAATTTCTTAAACTAAAAAAACTAAGCCCTTTTTTTTCACTATTAATTGTAGCAGGATTTGAAAAAATCGCCCAGCTATTATTTTGTAAAGCAGTAGTAGCTTGTCCTAAGGCTAACCCATCTGCTCCCATGGTAAGTTGTGCCACTCCAATATTCGGTGCACTAACAAAAATTAGAACAAAAGTAATTTTATATAGATATGTTCGTATTCGTATCATTGGGTGTAAATTGATATAATATGTTACATATAAAGGAAAAAACTAAGTGCTAAACCTAAGATTTTACTTAATTATAATATTCAGCTTTGTAACAAGCTCTTCTTTTTCACAAGAATTGCGATGTGAGGTAAACTTAAATTACGACTTACTGGAGGGAAACTCTTATTCCTACCTGACAGAACTTGAAGATAGAATAGAAGAATATATTAACGATTATAGCTGGACCGAAATCCAGTATGAAGAACATGAAAGAATTCAATGCCAAATACAATTGATCATTGAAACAGGTAACTCTAATTTTGATTTTGGCGCCAGGGTAATATTTACTGCCCGTCGCCCGATTTATGATACTATTGCTGAAACAACGTCTATTATTCTTTCGGATGAAAGCTGGCGGTTTAACTATCCTGAAGGCCGAACTTTAATTCATGATGAACTTCAATTCGATAACCTAACAGGTACTCTGGATTTTTTTGTAAATATTATTTTGGGATATGATTTTGATAGTTTCTCCGAACTAGGAGGAACAGAATATTTCAGAAGAGCACAGCAGGTAGTTGATTTAGCTCAAACAACGGCCTCTCCGGGCTGGACAAGAGCAGCCAATAACCGCAGAAATAAGTATAACTTAGTTTCTGATCTCTTAAATGCTTCTTACGAGCCTCTGCGTACAGCTTATTATTCCTATCATCGGCTAGGGTTAGATCAGTTTTCGGCTGATGCCAAAGTCGCCAGACAAGAAGTCTTAGATGCACTTACCCTTATAAGAGACTCTAAACGCCGAGCAACAAGTAACTACTTGTTCGATATTTTCTTTGATACTAAAGCCCGGGAAATATCCGGTATTTTCGGTGAAGCTGAAGCCGCAGTAAGACGTCAGGCGTACAGTATTCTTTTGGAAACAGATCAGGGGCATTTAACAGAGTATTCTAACCTACAGAATTAAAATACTTTTCTTTTGGTTTTGTATATTGTCGACCCAAAAAAGCGGTTACATTAATAACTACGAATTGCAAAACCATAAGAATGAAATTTTATATATGTATTAAGATGGTGCCCGATGTTTACGCACCACTTCAGATCAAAGAAGGCGAGCTAATCATGGATGCAGACCGGATGGTTTTAAATGCCTATGATGCATCTGCAGTTGAGGAAGCTTTAGTTTTAAAAGAAAAGCACGGCGGAGAAGTTGAAGTTGTTTGCATTGGTCCTGCAAAAGCTTCAGAAACTATAAGAAAAGCATTAGCTATGGGAGCGGATAAAGCAACTCATATAATTGCTTCCGGCGATGAAGAATACGATTCAGCCAGCTATGCAAAAATTCTTTCTGCTTTCTTTAAAGATAAAGAATACGATGTAATTGGCCTTGGAAAACAATCTCAGGATACAGATTCAGGTTTGACCGGAAGTATGGTTGCTGAACATTTAAGTCTTCCATACACCACAAATGCTGTAGGGTTAGAGGTTGAAAACGGAAATCTTGTTGTTAAACGTCAGGGAGATAGTGGTCAGGAAATGATCGAACTACCAACTCCATGTGCCGTTACTTGTTCGAATGATATGAATGACCCAAGAATTCCAAACCTGAAAGGAATTATGGCTTCAAAAAGAAAGCCAATCGATCAGGTTGAGATTTCATCTTTGGGAATTGATGAAACTGAATTACAAGCTGATACTAAAGTAACTTCATACGAAGAAAAACCTGCTCGTCAGGCCGGAAAGAAATATGAAGGCGAAGCTGAAGAAGTAGCTCGTGAAGTAGCTCAGCTATTAGACACTGAAGCAAACGTACTTTAAATAAATTATTAATGATGGATTCTGAATTTTGAATTAAGTAATTCAAAATTCATCTCTCAAAATTCAAAATTTGACTGAAAGGAATTAAATGAGCACGATTTTAACATACATCGCAATTTCAGACGGAAAATTAAAGCGATCTTCTTTGGAAGTTTTATCACATTGTAAATCTCTGGCCGATGCAGCGGGCGCTTCATGTGAAGCTGTTGTTATCGATGCAAACGCTTCTTCTTTTATAGAAGGAATTCAAAAATACGGAGCATCTAAAGTTCATGTTGTTGAAGACCCGATCTTCAAAAACCATATGAATACACCTTTGCTGAAAGCTTTGTCTAAAGTAATGAGTTCAATAAATCCATCTGTTTTTGCTTTTGCATCTACAGAAGGAACCAAAGATGTTCTGGGAGCTTTGGCTGCTAATCAAAATGCTGCAGTTATTGCTGATGTTGCTTCATTCAAATTGATCGATGGCGGAGTAACAGCTAAACGACCGGTAATGGCTGCCAAGATCATGAACAACACCGAAGCTAAATCTGACAAGGTTTTGGTTTCAGTTCGTTCCGGTTCTTATGATCTAAATGAATCGCCTGAATCTGCAGAAGTAGTGAATATTGATTTCAGCATGGATGATTCTGAAATGAAATCAACTCTTCGCGAAATCATTTCTGCTTCGGGAGATACCATTGACTTAAACGAAGCTGAAGCTATTGTAGCTGCAGGTCGTGGGGTTAAAGATGAAGACGGAAAGGCATTGATCTCAGAACTTGCTTCGGTACTTAAAGCAGGAATTGGAGCCTCAAGAGCGCTTACAGAATCCGGAGTGTATGACCCAAGTTTACAAATTGGCCAAACAGGGAAAGTAGTTTCTCCTCAACTTTATATCGCTGTTGGAATTTCAGGAGCAATTCAACACGTTGCAGGAATGGCAAACAGTAAGGTGATCGTCGCGATCAATAAAGATCCGGACGCACCGATTTTTGAAGTTGCTGATTACGGAATTGTTGGAGACTTATACAAAGTGCTCCCGCCGTTCATCGAAGAAATAAAGAAAATCAAATCTTAAAACCACAAAGTACACAGAGAATCTTTGTGCTCTCTGTGGTTAAATAGAGCAAAATGGAAGACAAATTTGACTGTATCGTAATCGGAGGTGGAGTTGCAGGCCTTGCTGCTGCAATGACATTAGCCCGAAATAACATGAAGTTCCTTCTGATCGAAAAAGGAGAATTTCCCGGATCAAAAAATGTATCCGGAGGAGTTCTTTGGGGAAGTGATCTGAATAAACTCGTTCCAAATTACTGGGAAGAGGAAGACGGAGGTTGGGATAGATTTATAAATCATCGCCGGCTTACCTTCATGGATGAACAGTCATCATTTTCTTTGGATTTTAAATCTTCACACTTCAACGAAAAACCGTACACAGGAGTTGTTGTTCTTCGTTCAAAGTTTGATAACTGGTTAGCCGGAAAAGTTCAGGAAGCTATTGACGCCAGTGATTTTGCTATGGATTCATTCATTGCCACAGATATTAAGGTGGATGAAGTGATCTTGGAGAATGATAAAGCAGTCGGCATCAAAACCGGTGAAGATGAGTTTTATGCTGATTCTGTAATTATCGCCGAGGGTGTAAATAATCTGCTTACTCGTCAGGTTGGACTACAGGATAAATACGTTCCTGCTGATCATATGTTGACCGGCATCAAAGAGATCATCAGGTTTGATCAGAAAGTATTGGAAGATCGTTTCCAGCTTAATGGATTAAGCGGAATGAGTAACGAATTTGTAGGATGGGCCACTAACGGTATTGAAGGCGGTGGGTTTTTATACACAAATCGCGACACCATTTCTCTCGGTCTTGTTTTAGGATTAAAAGATCTTCGGGAGAAGAAGCAAAAGCCATACGATGTTCTAAATCATTTTAAGCAACATCCTACCATTGCTGATGCCATCAAAGGCGGTGAAGTTGTAGAGTATTCAGCTCATGTTGTTTCTTCCGGTGATTCCAGAGTGATGCCTAAAGAATTATATAAAGACGGAATCTTATTGGTTGGCGAAGCTGCAAATTTGTTGATGAATGCCGGTAAAGCTATCCAAGGTATGGATTACGCGATGCGATCAGGAATTCTAGCTGCGGAAACGATTGTAGAAGCGAAAGCTAAAAACGATTACACCTCCGCTATCTTAAAAGAGTATCGTAAAAAGATGGATGACAGCTATGTTATGAAGGACATCAAAGGTTTCCAGGATGCAGTTCATTTATTACATACTGATGTGATGCAGAATAAAGTGCCAAACTTGGTATGTGATTTCGGAAGACAATTCTTCAGCATCAAAAATGAACCAACTCCAAAATCTGAAAAAATGTTGCTCGGAGCAGTTAAAAGACATTCTTCCCTCTGGGAACTAGCGAAATTAGGATTTAAAGCAAGGAAGTCGCTTTAAGTGAAAAGATAAAAGTTAGAGGTGAAAAATGATAAATCTGAACCACAAAAAACTTACTGTTTATCAATTTAGCTTAGATTTAGTTAAAGAAATTTATAAGCTGACGGAACCCTTTCCGTCTTCAGAGAATTTTGGTTTAATAAGTCAATTAAGAAGAGCTTCTGTATCAATTCCTTCAAACATTGCTGAGGGTTCAGCTCGTTCATCTGATGTTGAGCGCAAAAGATTTCTTCAAATAGCTCGTTCCTCACTTGTTGAGGTTGATACACAAATTGAAATAGCTTTAACGCTTAATTATCTAAATGAAAAAGATATCGAGCATCTTTCGGATCTTTCGAACCAAGTATTTGCAATGCTTTCAAAAATGATGCAATGACAACACTTTTCAATGTTTACTTTTCACTTTTACCTTTTTCACTTTTCACTTTCGAATCATGAAACTACTAAGCCTTCCAGAACGACTCGGACTTGTCAGTTACCGAAACCAAGCTAAATCTGAGATCAAACCTCATATCATTGTTGATACAGATATTTGCAACTCAACTTGTCCTCATAAATGCACTACTTGGGTTTGTCCTGCTAATTGCTACACGATGGATGAAGCCGGAAAAGTTCACTTCCAAGTCGAAGACTGCATCGAGTGCGGAACTTGTATGTATGCCTGCGATCAAGGTGCTGTGGATTGGAATTTCCCCGATCCTGAAATCGGTCGTGGCGTAACCTGGAATTTTGGGTAAAAAATATTGTGTTAAGGTGTGATGGTGTTATAGTATTGCGGTTGTACAAAAGGGAATCCGCAACACTATAACACCCTAGCACTATCACACCATACAATAAATTTTTTACACATTCTTAGACGAAATTGGTACGCAAAAACGTTATTTTATGGAAGCGTTTCCAACAAGATTTTTCAATAACTAAAGACTTTTCAAAAAGATGGATACTGTACTAGAAAGAGAGCTCTCATTTGACCTCACTGAAGACCAAAAAATGATTCGCGACAGCGTAAAAGAATTCGTAGAACGCAACGTCGCAGACACTGTGATGGAAAGAGATAACAGCAAAGAATTTCCTCATGAGATTGTTAAACAATTGGGTGAACTTGGAATGCTTGGCATCTATCATGAGGAACAATACGGTGGTGGTGGATTTGATGTAGTAAGCTTTTGCCTAGCTTTAGAAGAAATTGCTCGTTGGGATGCCTCTTTGGCTTTAACCGTAGCTTCTCATACTTCACTGGGAACAGGTCATATTGCTGTTGCAGGTTCTCATGAACAGAAATTGAAGTATATGCCTGCACTTACTTCTGGTGAGCAATTAGCAGCTTGGTGCTTAACGGAACCCGGATCAGGTTCTGACGCATCAGGAATGAAAACAACCGCAGTTAAAGATGGAGATCATTACATCATTAATGGTTCCAAGATCTTTATCACTCAGGGTTCTGTTGGAGATATTTACATTGTTCTTGCTAAAACCGATCCATCCAAAGGAACTAAAGGTATTAGTGCATTCATCGTAGAAGGAAAATGGGACGGAGTAAATCCGGGACCGGGAATGCATAAGTTGGGAATGAATTCTTCTGACACAACAGAAGTAGTTTTCGAGAATGTGAAAGTTCCTGCTGAAAATCTATTAGGTGAAGAAGGAATGGGATTCGTCGACACGATGAAAGTTCTGGATGGTGGTCGTGTTGGAATCGCTGCACTTTCTGTTGGAATAGCTCGTGGCGCTTATGAAGAAGCTCTCAAATATTCTATGGAGAGAAAACAGTTTGGTACTGCTATCGGAAACTTCCAGTACATGGAAGGAAAGATCGTAGATATGGCTACTGAGATCGACGCGGCAAGATTGCTAGTTTTAAGAGCTGCTGTTCTAAAAGATAAAGGCAAGCCTTACACCGTAGAAGCTTCCATGGCTAAGTTATTTGCTTCAGAACTATCTGTTCGTGCTGCTTTGGAATCCATTCAAATTCATGGTGGATATGGTTACACCAAAGAATACCATGTTGAAAGATTCTTACGTGATGCAAAACTAATGACCATCGGTGAAGGTACTTCCGAAGTTCAAAGATTGGTAATTGCACGAGAGTTAAAGAAAACGCTCGCATAATATCTGAAACCCTTTTTATAAAAGCTCATAGCCTAACAGTTATGAGCTTTTTTTTATTGAACTTATTTTATGATATTGAACTTAAAACTGGTGATATATTTAAGTTCCACTATGAAAAATTTCTTAATTCTATTTCTACTATCTGGCTTTATACTAAGCTGTTCTTCTGATAAAAATACACCTGAAGAAAACCCAATCTATAATCCTGAATACGGAATATGGCAAGAGCGAGAAAACCCTCCTGTTGAATTTGAATTAGTTCAAACATTCGGAAGTGAGGACGCCACGAGCAAAGAATTGATTGGAGGCATCACTGCAATGTTCACAGACAATAATCAGAATCTGTATGTACTTGATGATCGGTTATCAAAATTAATTTCCTTTGACAAAAATGGAAAAGTAAGATGGGTGACAGGTTCGAAAGGTCGTGGTCCCGGTGATTTTGAAAATGCCTGGAATATGACCTGGGACGGCAATGAAACCATTTATGTGTCAAATATTGCCCGATCCCGAATTGATCTTTTTAATCTGGATGGACAGTTTTTAAACACTTTAAGCACAAGCAATGAAAAACTAAAAAGGGTGAATATTCATGGGTTTATAAAAGACAATTTGGTTGTGAGCAGAAACATAACCGGATCCTTTGCAAAAGAATTTATGTTTGTTAATACTGACAATCCTAATAGTATCCTATCGTCTTTCATTGTTAATTTAACCGGAGAGTTAAAAATTCCACAGGGTATCAGTTGGTTTTCTAATGTTTCCATTTTGGAAGATCAATTGGTGGTAGCAGGCATGTCTGAATACTCCTATTCCTTTTATAACATTGACAGCACTAAAACTAAAAAGCTAAACAGAGATTTCGACAAAATAATGAGAGCTGGCTTTTTTCAAAATGATAATGGGAGTGCAATCGGAAGCATGGGTGGGTTGAATCCAATTCTAAAAGCAGGAAGTCAATATTATATTGCAACAGCTGCCTGGCCTACTAATATTGATGACCCGGACCAGTATATGAAAGACATGAATTCAGGCAAAAATATCAGAGCAGAATTTCGAAATACAACTGATATTTATGATCAGGATTTTCAACTTTTGTATTCAATTGAATCAGATGAATTTATAAATCAAGAATTGGGATTAATCTCTCACTCTGATTCGGAGGGGTTTATATATTCAATAAATTTTTCACCCTACCCTCATGTAAAAAAGATTAAGCTTTCTAAAGCAGAATAAAGAAACCTTTGACAACCAAATTAAAAAAGACGCTTTCCTGAAGAAATAATTATAAATGTTGAATTATGAGTTTTAAATTATGGCGAAAATAAAGTCATAATTTAAAACTCAGTCTTTACGCTTCATGGCCAAGAACCTATTCAACATCGACGACGCACTTCTTTTTGAATCCGAATTGAACGAAGAAGATCGTTTGATCATGGAAACTGCCCGGGATTATGCTCAAAGCAAACTAGAACCCCGTGCACTCAAAGGAAATACCGAAGAATATTTTGATCGCGAGATCGCCAAAGAGATGGGCGAGATGGGCTTGCTGGGTGTAACCATTCCTGAAGAATACGGCGGGTCTGACGCCAGCTACACAGCTTATGGATTGATTGCCCGTGAAGTGGAACGAGTAGATTCGGGTTATCGCTCTTTCATGAGTGTGCAATCTTCTTTGGTCATGTATCCGATTTCTACTTTCGGAACTGAAGACCAGAAACAACGATTTTTACCTAAGCTGGCGTCCGGAGAGATCATTGGTTGCTTTGGATTAACTGAACCCGATCATGGCTCAGATCCCGGATCTATGGTTACCACCGCTGTTAAAACGGATGGAGGCTGGATCATGAACGGTGCAAAAATGTGGATCACGAATTCTCCTATTGCTGATGTAGCCGTTGTTTGGGCAAAAGCTAAAGAGAATAAAGATGATGAAGGCGTAATTCGTGGATTTTTGGTTGAAAAAGGAATGGAAGGGTTTTCTGCACCACACACCAAATTTAAAATGAGTTTACGTGCTTCTGAAACCGGTGAATTGGTTTTTGATGATGTATTCATCCCGGAAGAAAATGTATTTCCGGATATCAAAGGGTTGAAAGGTCCATTTATGTGTCTGAATTCTGCTCGCTATGGAATTGCCTGGGGAACTGTTGGAGCTGCTGAATTTTGTTACCAAAGAGCTCGCCAATACACTTTAGATCGTAAGCAGTTTGGAAAGCCATTAGCTGCAAACCAATTGATCCAAACAAAGCTGGCAAATATGCTTACTGACATCACCAATATGCAGATGCTGGCTTTCAGGTTGGGGAAACTTAAAGATGAAGGCAGAGATCATCCTTCCATGACATCACTTGCAAAACGAAATAACTGTGGCAGAGCTTTAGAGATTGCTCGTATTTCCCGAGATATGCACGGCGGAAACGGAATCGTTGGTGATTACAGAGTGATCCATCACGTAATGAATCTGGAATCCGTAAACACCTACGAAGGCACCTATGATATTCATGGTTTGATTCTTGGTAGAGAGATTACCGGGATTCAAGCTTTTACACCGAAGGGATAGTTTTTAGTAATAACGCCATAAAAGTATTATTCTTATGCATGGCAACTGAAAACAAATATTCAAGTTTACCATTATTCGATTCCAAAATTGATGATTTAGCATCAATTGTTGAAGAAGGTGCACGTGCAGACGCAAAAAATACGAATAGATTTATTGAACCTGGGCTTGGGACGCTTAGAAGAGCAAAGAACAAAAGACACCAGCTTATTTTTGGAAGGAGAGGCTCTGGGAAAAGTAGTTTAATATTTAAAACAGCTGAAGAACTTTCAAATCAAAACCTTCCAATCGTAATAGTAGACCTAGAAAGATTTAAAGGGCATCAATATCCTGATATAATCTTGAGTGTACTTATTGCTACTTTTAATAGCCTTCTTTTATGGATTAAAGATCATATTCTAAAACATCATAAACTAGTTCTAAAAAGTTTCTTCATCAAAAGTGAAGAACGTAAAAACTTAGAAAAACTAAGCAAAGAGATTGAAGCAATTATCAATTCATTAAATGAACAGTTGCATTTAACCGACCTTGCTAAGCTAACACAGAGCAATACGAATTCAAAAAAATCTATTCAGAAAAGCAATAAAAAAGGTACTGTCAATATTGATTCCTTATCCACTGGGTTTGAAGGGGGTAAAGAAAAAATAACTGAAAATTTGGGGGCTAGTCAAATTTCGGAAGAGTATAAAAGATCAAAGAAAGACTTTTTGGTCAGGAATATTTTAACGTACCAAGAAATCTTTAAGAAATTAAACTCAATTATCGGAAATGACACCTACCTTTTCTTTGACGATTTATATCACATCCTTCGAGGGGATCAAGCTTCTTTAATTGATTACTTCCACAGAATTGTTAAAGGTAATTCAGCTTGGCTTAAAATTGGAACAATAAAACATAGAACAAGCTGGTATATTCATGATCCACAACCTATAGGTTTAAAAATTGGAGATGACGCTGACGAAATAGATTTAGATATTACTTTGGAAAAATTTAGATCCTCAAAGGAGTTTTTAAGAAAAGTTCTTGATATATATGTTACAGAATCTAATTGCCCAAACATAGATTCCTTTATGGTTGATGGAGCTTTAGATAGGTTAGTACTTTCAAGTGGGGGTGTAGCCAGAGACTTCCTCGGGCTTTTTAGAAAAGCAATTGATGAAGCAAAAGAGAGGTTAAGAAACCCCTCCAAAAAAGCTAAGCGAACGAAAATTGGGGCTGAAGATGTGAATTTGGCCTCAGGTGATTATGGAGAACTAAAGAAAGAAGAATTTCAAAGAGATACTCTAGAAGACCGTCAAGAATTAGAAGAAGCGTTCGAGAAAATTAAATTCTTCTGTTTGAATAAAATTAAGAAAAATATCTTTTTAGTTAGTCAAGATCTTAATGATAATAATGGCAAGCTTATTGATGAATTAATTGATTTAAGGCTCATTCATCAAGTAAAATCAAGAGTAACAGTTACAAATTTACCAGGTAAAGTATTTCGAGCATATTTATTAGATGTAAGTCAATACACTGGAGAAAGAGCTCGTAGAGATGTTGAGATGGTAGATTTTTGGAAAGACAACAATAAAGATAGAATACGTTTGAGATCACTAATTTACAACCCACAAGTCTCACTTGAAGAACTGGAAACTGAGTCAGTTAAAAGAACTAATAAAATCACACCGATATATAAAAAAGAAACCGATGATCCTTCATTATTTGATGAACTTGATAACGAACCGATTTAAATAATCGCACGAATCTGATATGACTGGAATACAACTGAAAATGCAGATATTCTCGGTAGAGAGATTACCGGAAAACAGTCTTTTACTCCGAAGGGTAATTAGTATTTAAAATTTCCTTGAATTATAGTTTTAAGTCATTCGAAACTATACAAGGTTAGGTTTGTTTAAGTAAATAGTTAATGTGAATTAATTTTTTTACTGATTATGAATACCCTAACCCCAAGAACTCAAACTCCAGATCTAAGTTTCCCACTTACAAATGGTGATACATGGAATCTCAGTGAACAAGATCCCGATTCTTTCACAATGGTTGTCTTCTATAGAGGATTGCATTGCCCTGTTTGTAAAGGTTATACTCAATCTTTAAACAAGCTAGTTGATGATTTTAAGGAACGCGGAGTTGAAACCGTTACTGTGAGTATGGATTCTGAAAAAAGAGCTAGAACTTCCATTCAAGAATGGGAAGTTGATAAACTTAAAGTCGGATATGACCTCTCAGAAGAACAGGCATATAATTGGGGCTTATATCTTTCAAATGCTATAAATGATAATGAGCCGGAGCTTTTTTCAGAACCGGGATTATTTCTTATCCGCCCCGATGGAGAACTCTATTACTCTGCTGTCAACTCTATGCCTTTTGGTCGTCCTGTTCTTAAAGATATGCTTAGGGCAATAGACTTTATTCAAGAGAACGATTATCCTGCTCGTGGTGAAGTGAATGCCATGGAATTACAAGATTAAGCTTTTGGCTTATTCAAATACCTAAATATATAAGAAGATGATAGCTCGAATCTGGGACGGCTGGACCACTCCCGAAAATGCGGATGCCTATTATAAAGTTCTTACCGAGCAGGTAATTCCTCAGATCGAAAGTTACAAGATGGAAGGCTATCGTAAGATCGAGGTTTTAAGGAGAGAGCATTCTGATGAAACTGAATTCATCACCATTATGTATTTCGATTCCATGGAACACATCAAACAGTTTGTGGGGGATGATTACGAAGTCGCTCATGTACCTGAAGCAGCTCAAAAAGTACTAAAGCGTTGGGATGAACGGTCTCAGCACTTTGAAATGAAGGATAGTTTTAGTTACTGAGTTAGCTATAGCATTAATGGTTTTAATGTGGATTGTTCAAAAAATATATGCCCTTAGTATTTAAGTCGGAGAAGAGAGCGTGATCCGGAAGCGTCTGCGAAGCAGGAATAAACCTTTTCGGTGAAAAGTGTACTAACTTTCTCGGCATGCACGAACACCTTTAGGATTATTCAGCGCAGGATCAGTGAACCCGTCTTAAATACTTCGGCTTGATCTTTTGTCCCGTTCGAACGGGATATCAAGACAAAAGTAGGTGCCAATCCTTTTCCGGTTGTTAGCAGGACTAAAGTACTTGCTTGTTTATGTACGAGTTTAAGACAAGAACATAAGCTAGAAGGGGATTTATCCCCGGGTTTCTAATATCCATCTAGTAATTTATACATGTTCATGTACTTTTGTACCGACAAAAGTACTCAGACCTTAGCAACTACTGAAAATCGATCGACTCTCCCCTTCCACCTCATACCCATCCGACATCCACCCGGAAATTCTGGCTGATAAAACTCTCACATCGTTAAATCCCATTCCTTTTACTTTTTTGGCGGCGTTGGGTGCTTTTCTGCACATGGGATTTGAGCAATAAAAAACGAGCGTAGAATTTTTATCTGCATTCAGATCGCTTTCTGAAAATGTATTCGGATCTAAATTCCGAGCTCCGGGAATATGAGTTGTTTGCCAACGTACCGGATCGTTCATATCGAACACATGAACATTTTCCTGAGGTAGAATCTCATTCAACTCTTCCGTAGAAATAGATTCAAGGTTCATTACCAATGGAAGGATATTTCTGAATACCATAATAAAATAAAATTTCTTTGATGAACAAGCAGTGCCTGTATGTTTCTTTATTTAATTAGTACCAGAAAGGGATGGGTTTCTTACAGGGTTGAACAAATTTAAAGAAGTAGCAAAGTATTGTGCCACGAACTGTCACCCTCTCTCATTAGTTTAGTGAGCAGATTAAGACCTTAAACTAGCAAGCCCTTCAGGGCTGCGAAATAACGTCTCCGTAATAAAGTCGTGCAGATCCTTCTCCGCCAGCCGGTGGAGAAGAATGACATATCAAAAAAATGCTCAAAGTAACCAAAGCCGGATATCATGGAATACTTCTACCCGAATTGGGAATAGGATTGGATTATTCAGGAACCAAAGCCGAGCATATTTTTATTTCTCATGCCCACGCCGATCATGTTCCCCAAAATAAGAAACTGAGTGTGTATGCTACTCCCCCGACTGCAAAGCTCATGAAACTGCGTGGTTTTGGCGGAGAAGTAAAACCCTTGGAGTTCAAACAAACACTGGAAACGGATAACGCAAGAATCACTTTTTATCCCGCCGGACATATTCTTGGTTCTGCCATGACCTTCGTAGAAAGCGATCTGGGAAACCTGTTGTACACCGGCGATTACCGGACTCCACCTGCTCCTGCTACCGAAGGATTTGAGTTACCGGATGCAGAGATCGATACTTTTATAACCGAAGCCACATTCAGCTTGCCGATCTATAAATGGAAGCCGGAAGAAGAACTTGCTGAACAGATTCGAAATTTTGCTACCCGAAATCTTGAAGACGGATACACTCCCATTTTCACTGCTTACAATTTGGGCAAAGCTCAGGAATTGATGTATATCTTGAAAGAGTTAAATCACCCGATGCAGATTCACGGGGCAGGATTTAAACTTTGTTCTGTTTATGAAGACTTTGGATTTCCACTTGGTGACTACGAAACCTATCAGCGGGAAAATTGTGAAGGAAAGATCCTGATCACGCCCGGTTCTGCTTTGGGGAATGGGTTTGCATCTAACGTAAAGAAGAAACGCATTGCATACTGTTCGGGATGGGCAGCAAACGAATCCAGACAAACACAACTTACGGTAGACGAGCTGATTCCTCTGTCTGATCACTTAGATTTCTTTGAGTTGATCGATCTGTGCAAAAAGCTACATCCTAAGAAAGTATTGATCACGCATACACCGAATCCTAAAGTTGTTCAGCATTATCTGGATGAGCTGGGGATTGTTTCGACATCCTTTCAGGATTAATTAAAGATGAAAGATTAAAAATGAAAGATTTTCAATTTCCTCATAACACACATAAAAGCTCGATAACTTCTTCAAAAGGACTCATTTACCAGCCAAAAACTACATTTTTAATCTTTCATTTTTAATCTTTAATTCTTTGAGTTCCCTAAGCAAAAATACTAACTCATTTGCGCGATTAGCCGAAACCGTTCAATCCATCTCCTCAACTCGTGGAAATAATGCAAAGATTAAGCTGTTCATGGATTATCTATCCAAGCTGGAAGCCGACAAAGATGTGGAATTAGCTACTCAGTTTTTGAGTGAAGGTGCTTTTTCTTCGGTTTCAGACAAGCGAGCCTCTGTCGGACACCGAACTATTGCGACTTTAGTTGCTGAATTCTGTGAGATCGATTATGAAAAGGTATTCAAGCCAAGTAAAACGGCGAGCGGTTCTTCTTCTGAAACTATTCAGCGTTTGTTTGAAAATATTCCTGAAGCCAAAGCCAAGTGGACAGCAGAAGATCTGACTTTACAGGAGATCAATGAGATCTTTGAGTCGCTGTACATCACTTCAAAAAGAGATGCCAAGCAACATATTCTTCTGGAAGCGTGGAAAATGATGACCCCATTGGAAGTAAAATATTTTATCCGAATTCTTGGGCAGGGTTCACTTAGGATTGGTTTCGAAACTAAGAGTGTTGAAAATGCCATTGCTAAAACCTACGGCAAAGAATTAGAAGCAATTCGCTATGCCAGAATGATTTCCGGAAGCATCGGCAAAACAGCAATTATGGCAAAAAACGATACTCTCGATGAAGCAACATTTAAGATGTTTAGTCCCATAGCTTTTATGCTGGCTTCTCCTATCGAAAGCAGAGCTGTTACCGATCTTTCAGAGTATATAGCTGAAGAAAAGTTTGACGGGATGAGGTGTCAGGCTCATATTTCTGATGGAAGAATAGAATTATTTTCCCGCGACTTGAATCAGATCACTTCTTCATTTCCTGAGATCATTGAATTCTTTTCCGGTAAACAGCTTCCTGATCTGGTACTGGATGGCGAGATATGTGTTTTCAAAGATGACACTATTCTCCCCTTTCAGCTTCTTCAAAAACGAATGGGTGTAAAAAAGCCTTCGAAAAAATTACTAACTGAGTTTCCTGTACTATTTATCGCTTATGATATTTTGTATATAGATGGGAATCCGTTATTTGATGATTTGTTATCGGTTCGTCGGGTTAAACTCGAAAAGCTTTCAAAAAAATATTCGATTCCAGTCACATCGCAGATGAAGATCAAAGATCAACATGATGTGGAAGAGCTTTTCCAGCGTGCACTGGATCATGGAAATGAAGGCTTGATGCTGAAGCGAAAAGATTCGGTGTATGAATATGGTCAACGCAGAAAATCCTGGTTAAAAGTTAAAAAGCCCAGTGGTTCTTTGGATACTGTTATGCTGTACGCACATGCCGGAAGCGGTAAACGAGGTGGAACTTATTCTGATTTTACGCTGGGAATTTCAGTAAAAGGTGATGAACGCTATGAGGAAGAGTTCATTCCAATCGGGAAAGCATATGGTGGCTATTCTGATGAAGAACTCAAAAAGATGAATGCGTTGATCAAAGAAATCACATTGGAAAGATTTGGTCCTACTCTTTTACTTAAACCTCACTTAGTTATCGAGTTAGAGTTTGAAGACATTCAGATAAACAAAAGAACTAAAGCCAAATACACGCTTAGGTTTCCGAGATTCAAAGCTATTCGCTGGGACTTATCTCCATCCGATGCAGACACATTAAAAGATGTGGAGCGAATGTATCAGCAGAAAATCGATGAAGAAAGATCGAGGCAGGACAATAATCCTTCGTTTTACCTTCCATCTTGAAACTAATTTTTACGTTTTTAATCAGTTTTAACAACCATTCTGAACCTCTATATACTAGATTATGGTTCTAGCTTTAAACTTGCTCTTAAAACATACAGATGAGAAAAATACTAACAATTATCTTGCCTTTGTTATTCCTTATATCCTGTTCAAAAGAATCACAGGATCAACAAAGCAATCAGGGAAACCTTGTAATTCCTGCTGTGGAAGCAGTTCAGTCTCAATTTGGCTCTCTTCCACTTGTTGAACGATTTAGTGGAAATGTGGTTTCCGAAAATCAGATAGAACTTTATCCGGAAGTAAATGCCCAGATCGCTGAAGTATATGTAGAAAATGGCGACTTTGTGAATAAAGGTGATGTGCTTGTAAAACTACAAGACGAACCTTTCCAGAAGCAATTGCAACAATCTGAAGCTAATCTCAAAATCAATAATGCTCGCTTAAAACAAGCGAAAGCTCAGTTATCCACTCTGGAAGCTCAATACAAACGAATACAAGCTCTTGCTGAAAAAGATCTTAGCAGCGAATTGGAATTGGAACAAATCAATGCTGAAAAAATCTCTGCTGAAGCAGATGTAGAACTGGCTGAGGCGCAGGTAGAACAATCCGCTGCTTTAGTGGATGAGAGAAAAAATCAGCTTACAAAAACACTTATAAAAGCACCTGTTACCGGAACCATCGGACAAAGAAATGCCCAACCCGGTATGCAGGCATCAGCTTCTACTCCCCTTTTTATGATAGGAGATCTGTCAAAGCTTAGAGTTGAGATCCTGTTAACAGAAAGCATGCTTAATAAAATTAAAGTTGGCCAAACCGCCGCAATATCGGTAACTGATCAAAATGGAGAGATCGTTACTATTAATGGTGAATTGTCCAGAATCAGTCCTTTCTTAAATGAAATTACAAGAAGTACTGAAGCAGAAATCGATATTAATAACCAAAATGGATTATTAAATCCGGGAATGTATGTACCTGTTGACATTTTTTATGGTGAAAGTCAGCAAGCTACATTAATTCCAACCAGCGCTATTTTCATTGATCCTAATACCGGTACTGAAGGAATTTATATTGCCAATTCTATTGGTTCAGAAATTAAACCAGTAAGCGATTCTTCATCCGGAGTCTCTTCTTTAACTTCTCCTACAGATGTTACTTTTCAAGAAATTGATGTGATTGCGAGGGGTAAAATGGAAGTTGCAGTGAACGGTTTGGAAAGTGGAAAATGGGTAGTCACGCTAGGACAAAACCTGCTTTCTGAAGGAAGAGAACAAGCACGGGTTAAAACCATTCCCTGGGAACATGTAATCCGATTGCAACAAATGCAGCGAGAAGATTTGCTCAATGACGTAATGAAAGACAAACAACAGACTCCTGAAAAAACCACACTTTAACATTTTAGCTTAACTGACATGGCACTTACAGACATTTCAATTAAACGCCCGATTGCAACTACAATGTTCTTTCTGATCATTATCACTCTTGGTGTGATCGGATTTCGGTATTTACCCGTTGATCTGCTTCCTCCTATCGAATATCCACAACTTACCGTAAGTACCGAATACCCAAATGTTGGGCCTGAAGAAATTGAAACTATCATCACTGAGCGAGTTGAAAATGCCGTAGCAGGTGTTCCCGGTGTTGAGCGTGTACGTTCTCAATCCAGTGAAGGCCGAAGCAGAGTAACTCTGGAGTTTGCTCAATCAGTAGATGTAGATGTAGCCGCAAATGATGTGCGAGCAGCTTTAGATCGCTTGAGAAGTGCGCTTCCACCCGAAGTAGAATCCCCGAGAATCTGGAAATTTGATCCCAATAACTTCCCGATTGTTATTGTAGGTGCTAATTCTGATAAAAATCTAGCGGATCTAACGCTGCTTCTGGATCGTGAGATCACTAAAAGATTTGAACAAATAAATGGGGTTGGCTCCATTGATATTTGGGGAGGCATAAACCGTGAAGTTAAAATCGATCTGAAGCGAGACAGGTTGATAGCAAGTGGATTGACCTCAGCGGATGTTCAACAAGCCATCTCCAGTGAAAATGCAAACCTTCCGGGTGGAAACGTAAATTCCGGAGTACAACAATTATATGTGAGAACTCAGGGCGAATTTGAGTCAATTGACCAAATTGCAAATACGGTTATTACTACGGTTGATGGAAAACCTATCCGTGTTAAAGATGTTGCTGAAGTAAACTTTGGATACCAGGATCTGGATCGACTGGTGACCATTGATGAAAAACCTATGGTGCGATTTGGAATCCGTAAACAAACCGGAGCCAATACAGTAGCTGTTGCCGAAGATATTCGACGGGAAGTTGAACTTATTAATTCAGAAAGAAATGATCTTGACCTTTTTGTAACTACTGACCAAAGTACATTCATTCAAAGTTCTATTGACAACGTTCAGAGTTCAGCTATGTGGGGAGCTTTACTTGCCGTAGTCGTGCTTTACGTTTTCTTCAGAAATGGATCGTCGACTTTTATTATTGCTGTTTCTATCCCTATTTCGATCATCGCTACTTTTGCTTTGTTGTACTTTAACGGACTTACTCTAAACCAGATGAGTTTCGGAGGTCTGGCACTCGGTGTAGGCCTTATCGTTGATAATGCCATTGTTGTACTGGAAAATATAATACGGCTCCGTGAAGAAGAAGGCGAAGACCTGAAAACAAGTGCATTAATTGGAACAAAACAGGTTTCAGGAGCCATTATTGCTTCCACACTAACTACTTCTGTGATCTTTCTGCCGGTGATTTTTATGCAGACCATTTCCGGTTTACTGTTTCAGCAATTGGCATTGGTTGTTGTTTTTGCACTTGTTTGCTCACTTTTGGTAGCACTTACTTTAGTACCAATGCTTTCAAGTAGATTTCTGGATGTTAAAAAGAATTCTGATGGAGCTAAAAAAGGCTGGTTTCAAAAGTTTTTCAACAAATTTGAGAATAAGTATTCATCATCGCTAAGATCTGTTCTGAAATACAGAAAATTGGTTTTTGCTGTAACCGGAGTTTTGGTTATTGGTTCATTTTTTCTTGCACCTGTTATACCGGTAGAACTAGCTCCACAAACTGATGCAGATGAGATCGATATTGATCTAAGAATGGCTGATGGTACAAATATCACTGTGATCAATGAGTATTTAGCAGAGTTAGAGCAGGTTATCAGAAGCACTATCCCATTTGATGATATAGAACATTTGACTACCGATGTAAGAGACGGTCGCGCTGAAGTTGAGATCACTATGGTGGAAGCTTCTAAAAGATCCCGAAGCACTTCTGAACTTGCAGAGGAAATTCAAAAGAAAGTTGAAGGAACGATTGCAGGGGCAAACATAAGAGTTAACGCACAGTCAGGTCTTTGGATCTTGCGCCGCGTTTTTGGATCAGGCGGAGCCGAAGATCTTCAGCTTGAAGTTCGTGGATATGATATTGACCGTTCGTATCAAATAGCTCAGGATATTAAATTGGAACTGGAAAAAATTGAAGGAATTACCGGAGTTGAAGTAGATCGAAGTGAAGGAACACCTGAGGAAAATATTGTTTTTGATCGCGAAAAGATCGCTCAGCTTGGTTTAACTATTAATAGTGTAGCAAGAACTATTCAAACCAATATTGGCGGAAGCAGAGCCGGTGCATTCCGAATTAGCGGAGACGAATACCCGATCACTGTTCGTTTGCGTCCTGAAGATCGTTTGAATACACAAGACCTTGACAACATTTCTATACAAACTCCCGGTGGGCAGGTTATTCCGGTTTCGTCCGTAATTAAGAGGAATGCCGGTCGCGGTCCTGAAGATATTACCCGAATAAACGGACAAAGAGTAACCGGAATCTCGGCTAATCTTGAAACTGGTCTGGCATTGGGAGAAGCAGTAGAAATTGCTCAGGCCAATCTGGCTGATTATCCTCTTCCGGAAGGTTACAGTATTGTATTCAGCGGAGAATATCAGGAGCAACAAAAGGCGGCTGCAGATTTCAATATGTCGATAATTATGGCTCTGATTCTCATTTATATGGTAATGGCAGGTCAGTTTGAGCGATTTCTGGATCCTTTGGTGGTAATGTGTTCTGTTCCGCTGGCTGTAATTGGAGTTGTACCCACTTTACTGCTCACTGGAACTACGATAAACATACAAAGCTTGATGGGCATCATAATGCTGATAGGTATAGTCGTAAATAACGCCATTGTACTGATCGATTATGTAAATCTTCTTAGAAGAGATAAAGGATTGCCTGTAATTGAAGCAGTTATAGAAGCAGGACGATTACGACTACGCCCAATTTTAATGACTACACTTACAACCGTTTTAGGTTTACTTCCACTCTCTTTTGGAATTGGAGCCGGAGCAGAGATTCAGGCTTCTCTTGCACGAGTTGTAATTGGAGGACTGACTGCATCAACATTAGTAACACTTGTATTTATTCCTGTAGTGTATGTTTCAGTTGATCAGGTAGTTGATAAATTGAAAGCTTATAACTGGAATCCATTCAAAAAAGAATCCGAAAAAATAGAATTAGCAAGTTCTTAATTATTAACCCGGAGCTTCAGAAGTTGGATCTGCTAAATGGAATTAGTGTTAAAAACTATTGGTTACTTTAATCACTATTGCAATATCCATTTATAATTTTCTATGAGTTCCTGGACACTAAAATCTATTCCGCCGCATGACTGGTTTCTTTGCCTCGATGTAGAATCCTATTTCGATCATGAGCATGATGTAGAAACTATTTTCGAAGAAGGATTTACTCGCCCCATTCCGGTTGGTGATACAGATGTAATCGTAACTGTATTTTTTAACGGTGATCCGGATTCGCCAGAGTTTCATATGGAGACCAAGGAATCCTTATCAAAAGAAGAAATTGAGGAAGCGAATAAGAGCTTATCTAAGATCTTAGGAACCGAAATGGATATCCGACCTCTGTACGATCAGGCTTCAGAAGATCCACTTTTGGGTGATAAACTAAGCTCACTGTACGGTTTAAAAAGAATGACCAGAGCTAATTTATTCGAAGATATTCAGAACAGAATTGTAGAGATGCAGATGAATCATAAACCTACTGCTAAGAAAATGATGTTTGCAGTTCGGGAAGCTTATGGAACTGCTTTGGTTCATAACGGAAAGAATATTCCTGCCTGGCCAAGAGCTTATCAACTTATGAAAGCAGACCCGATGAGTATTCGAAAACTTGGTCCTACCAAAAGAAAAGGCGAATATCTTACCGGACTGGCTTCAGATATGGTAGCCGGCAATGTTGATATGGAACACATCACAAATTGTGATCCTCAAGAGGCTTATGATCTACTAACGAACATAAAAGGAATTGGCCCTACCGCAGGACAAGATCTTATGATGATGCGTGGAAGACCGGATGCTGTTTTTCCCAGCAACAAAAAGAAAGATGAAGAAAAAGGATTGCGTCGTTGGATCATTGCAAGTTATGGTGAAAACCCACACACCATCAGTGAAGAGAAATTCCAAAACCTGATCTCAAATTGGAATGGATTTGAAGGAGCAGCATTGGAGTTTTTATATGTAAACTGGATCATCAGTGAGAAAGAGAAGAAGGCGAGAGAAAAAAGTAAATAGATACTAACTTTATTTTACAGCTAAAGAAGGTCGAAATCTCTTATTAGATTTCAAGATATATTTACAAATAAAAAAGCCGACTGCTTTCACAATCGGCTTAATTTGGTTTAAAAGTGTGATTTAATAATCACTCTTTGAAGAATTCAGTGCTTTTTTGATACTTGGCGGCAGAATCACTTCATCGATAACATGTACAACACCGTTACTGGCATTTATATCAGCTTTAACCACTTCAGCATTTTCAATCATAACGCTTTCTCCGTTACTTTTTACGGATGCATTACTTCCCTGAATTGTTTTAGCTTTCATCGTTTTAGTAACATCGTCCGACATAACTTCACCGGGAATTACATGATAAGTTAGTACAGCTACCAACTGTTCTTTGTTTTCAGGCTTCAGTAATTCATTTAAAACTCCCTCAGGAAGATTTTCAAAAGCTTCGTTTGTGGGCGCAAAAACAGTGTATGGACCTTCTGACTGAAGTGTCGCTTCTAAATCAGCTGCTTCTACTGCCGTAGCTAATGTCGATAATGATTCTGTTTCCGTTGTTAGCTCAAGAATATTTGTTTCTTCCTGAGCATTAACCTCAAATGAAAGAGTTAGTACAAGTGCTAGTGTAAATAAATTTATTGCTCTCTTGAATAAGTTCATCTTGAATAGTTTTTGTTAATGGTAACACTCACTTAAAGATGAATGAAAAACTATATGTTCCTATAAATAATAGAGCAGTAAAGTGAGATTTGAAATCCAACCGTTTAGTGGTTCAGATTTTACCTGTCTGAATTAACTACTAATTACTTTTTTCAATTGTTTTCTATGAGCGACCACTCTACGGAAAATGTAAATTAAAGTCGCCGGAATTACACCATATAGCATGATCGTTTCCATGGTTTGCTCAAATGACGAGCCCACTGCATCCAGAACCAAATAAGTCAGGTAAGAACCATAATAGAACAGTAATATCGCTCCATCGAACTTAGTAATATCAAACCCTGCAATAAATATTGGGATACACATAATACTTACAGCAACCATGAAAGGAATATCTAATGCCAGAGCTGCCGGAGATACCGTTAATATATTCGGAGCTATTACAACTGTAAGCCCAAGGGTGAGCAAAATATTATAGAGATTGCTTCCCATCACATTTGCCACAGCCATATCTGTGTTTCCTTTTCGAATCGTTGCAATACTGGTTGCAACTTCCGGTAATGAAGTTCCTATAGACACAATGGTTAAACCGATCACTAATTCTGAAAGTCCCAATATTGTAGCAATCTCAACGGCACTTTTTACCATCCAATCTGATCCCTGAACGATCAACCCCATTCCCACGATCAAATATCCGATATTCTTTACATAGAAGAACCAGCCAGTTGAAAGTTCCCTTGCCTTTGCTTCCAGCTCGGTTTCTTCCGGCTGATTATCTCTTTCTTTCTTTATCTGGAAAAAAGTAAAAACCGAATACGCAACTAAGCCCAATAACAACCAAACTCCGTCTAGTGTTGTAAGCTCACCGTCAAAGGCGATAACATACAATAATACACTGGCTGCTATTACGATAGGAACGTCAATTTGGACCACTCTGAGTTTTACAGCCAGAGGTTTAATAATAGCACTAATTCCAAGAATCAGAAGTATATTCGCAATATTACTACCTACAATATTTCCCAGAACCAGATCAGCATTCCCGGCTATGGCCGCCTGCAAACTGATCGCCAGTTCGGGAGCTCCGGTTGCAAAAGCGACCACTGTCAATCCCATTATCAAAGGCGAGACTCTCCATTTCACTCCAAAGTGATCCACACCTCTTAAAAATAATTCTGCTCCGCCAATAAGTGCCGCCAATCCGGCTATAAAAGTAATTGCTGTCATATCTGAATTTGTGAACACCAAAGGTACAAGGTATTCGATTTAAAAAAAGATTTTCTGATTAGTTCCTTTTTACTCTTCTGAATACTAATTCTATAACCTCATCTTCATAGCCATCATTTTCTCGTTCTATGAATACGAATTCATTATTTGAAATAAAATCTGGTAAGGTTTCAAATACTAAGGTTTTTTTTACCGATAAATCTGACAATTTAAAAATCAGACCAAACGTCACTGATTTTTTATCAACATGCTGATTAAAGAGAACTACTCCTGAATTTTTATTTAATTGATAGGCATTATAAACCACTGAATTATTCTTGATAATTTTTCCGATTTCTTTAGGGAGCTTGGAGGCATCAAAATCTTTCGAAATATCTACCGATATTGGATTAAATATATCAGAATTGAATCCCTTACTCACTAATTTCTTAGTTTTTCGATTGAATGAATAGATAACAGGTTCAAAAGCTTTCGTAAAATATATGATGTTATCAGCTTCAAAAATTCCTCCACCTGTAAATCTATATTCTGCATTCGGAAATTCATTCTCTACTGAAAAAGCGATTCCTTTTTCTTCGCCCTTTTTATCCCAAGATCTAATATCATATTTGATGAAGTCTTTACTAAACCCAACGATATCTTTTCCATAATCAAATTGTTCTGGCATTATGGATTTCTCCTGTACTGCTCCCACGCAATCTCCATTCTTTTTGAACCGGAATCCCCAAATTCCTGAGTTTGTTATAAAGATTTCATCATTATCACCGAATTCAGCTTTCCATGGATAAAATTTAAACCCGGGGTGGCATTCTTCGGGATCCAGAACTTTCCATTCTTTTCCCGTAAAAAGAACAACCTGATTCAATGAGTTATCTGAGATCAATATTCGTTCATCTTGTATGTCAATCTCAAAAAATCCCCCTAGAAAAAGTTCTTCGGGAATCTTGACTCTTTTTATCTCAACCAACTCTGTAGGCTGAGCCATAGTTGAGATAGAAACAAAAAAAGTAATTATTAAAACTAGATTTAGTGATTTTTGCATGATAGAACTTAATCGTAATAATGAATAAAAAAAAAGCCCTGTTTAGAAATATAAACAGGGCTGAAAATCATTCAAGATGAAGTTACATTACTTCTCCAACCACCAGTTTCTTAATTGAATTTGCTCATCGGTAGCATCTTCAACTTCTTGTAGTTTTTGCTGTGGATATAGTGGCGTTCCTACAACACCCTGAAGTTTAAAATCTTCTCCATTTCTGTTAATTGTCAAAGTAAGTTCTGTATCCGGTGTCCATTGAAAGGACTGTGGTAATATTTGGCGAAAATTTTCCAGAGACGCTTCTGTTCCGTTAACTGCAACCAATGTATCTCCCGGCTGAACACCCATTTCAATTAGGGAAGTATTCAAATCCATATTTTCGAAGTAGATCTTTCCATTCGTCTGATCGACATTGATATAAGCAGCTTGCTGATTAACCAAAAACAGATTTGTCTGCACCTCTTCCACGCCCATTTCTAAACCAACCTTATCAAAGAATACTGAATAATCGATAGGTGTAGTTCCTTCAACATGAGTTCTCAGAAACTCGCCAACTGAAGGGTAGGTCATCTCAGTTATTTCTGCGATCAGGTTATCATCTTCGAATGGTTTGTCGATACCATATTTTGCTGATAACTCTTTCATCAACGAAAGCATACTTCTTTCACCGTTACTTTCTTCTCTCATCAGAATATCGATACACATCCCAAACAATGCTCCTTTTTGGTACACATTGTAATAATTAGATGCATATGGTTCGTCAATTACGTTCTCACTCATTACCGTAAAACTCATAGAATCGTCCATAGTGTATGAACTTGAGATCTTGCTCTGAATCTTGCTATAAAATTCTTCTTTAGGCTGAAGATCTTCGTAGGCCTGAAAGTGACTCGCAAAATATTCCGTAACTCCCTCATACATCCACAAATGCTTCGAGAATGTCGGCTCATAGTAATCGAAATAGTGAACATCTTCTGAGTGCACACTTAATGGAGTTACAATATGGAAAAACTCATGCGAAACCACATCGATCATAGCTTGATTTAACTGCGGCTCCTGCATTTGCTCAGGAAGTACAACAATGGTTGAAGTCTGATGTTCCAGTGCTCCAAAACCTTGTGGTGATGTTTGAGTACCTTCTGACAGATACAGATAGATATCATATCGCGGAGTACTGTTAAGGTCACCCAGATATGCTTTCTGAGCCTGCATCATTTCAAAAACGGTCTCTTTGATCTTTGCTGCTGAATGCACTCCGTTTGGGGAATAAACACTCAACACGATCTGAATGTCGCCTACCAAAAATTCTTCAATATCCAGATCTCCGTAAAACATCGGGTTATCAGTAATATCAAAATATCTGGCAGCTGTATAATTATCTACTACTGTTGAATCTCCTTCTAAAACCATCGAGCTACTTGTCGGAAGCGCCGATGATTTTTTCATTCCCGCAGGAGCAGTAACTGCTAATTTGTAGCTGTTGTCTTTCAACTCTTCGAAATATCCGATGAAACCATGCAGGTTTAGAACAAAGTTATCATCTTCAATATTGGTCCCTGATGGTGAAAATGGTGTAGGTTTTTCTGTGTTCTCGATATCAAATGTATCGTTTACATAGTAACCCAGCTTATCTAATTTCTGAGCATTTGGAATGATCCAGGTATTTTCATCCGGTCGATTTACTTCAATTTCCATTCCTGAATAATCGTAAGCAACCAAGTCTTCTGTAAAACTACCGAAATCACTGATTTCATAAGTTCCCTGTACTACTCTTGGGATTCTATATGTAACTGTGTCTTGGGAAAACATTCCCGGATCGATCTCAACCCAAACCCGGTCATTATCAGTATTTACAAGATCAATAGAGGTGGAAATCGGAGTTTGTTCAGCCTGTTCTTTCATTTCTTTTGAAAGATTGTCCCCTGTTTTAGGCGAACAGGCATAAGCTACGCTAAGGAGTAATCCCCCGAGTATAAGTTTCTTCATTTGTAAGATTTTGATGAACAGTTTAATTACTGTCAAAAGTACGGATTTTTAACCTTAATATTTTAAGACCATTATAAATCCTTGGAACAACTCATTCTAATTCATTCCAAATCGAAGCTTCAAAATTCTTGGTTCCAATAAAGACTGAATTAGGGTAAGTATCTTTATAAAGAATGATTTTATCACCTTGAATATCGAAATCTTCCAGAACAACAAAGTGCTCGTCATTAAATTTCTTAGCAAGAATTGGTTCAACACCAATTTCAATAAAATTTGAAGCATCATTTTTTCTTGCCAGAATAATACCTCCTGCTAAAAGGTATTCCACTCCATCTTTTTCGATCATTTTTACAGGTCCAAATTTCGGTAATCTATAAGATATCCAGCTCTCTCCATCATCCACACTTTCATAGAACACACTTCTATGACCAGCTATTATAGTACCGTCTTTCCTCTCAAAAAGCATACTAATTGAGTCATCATCTTTTGAAATTTCCCTTGATACTTTCTCCCATGTTTGGCCTTCATCTTTTGATCTGTAAATACCGTCGTGAGTACCTGCAAATATACTCCCTGAAACTGACTGAAGAAGATAGTCTATGCTGTTTGTTAGAAACTCTGAAGCAAAAAAGAATTCATTTTTAACAAGAGTGTCACCAGATGATGAAGAAAGGTAAACTCCACTTACCGTCCCCGCGATCAACGTTCCACTCTCTAGGAGCAGAATGTCATAGATCTTTGATTGTGGGTCGAACAAAACAGTCCATTCAAAGCCATTAGATGAGCGAACAATTTTATCTCCATCCTCTGTAACCGCATAATATTCATTATCTTTCTCTATCAAATGGGATAACTTTTTAGTTATTTCAGGAGATACATATCCAAATAAATCTGCATTCTTGTAATACGAAAGCCCCTCCCAGGTACCAATCATAGGACTTCCTTGCTCGTCAAGATTTACGGATGTAATTGGGCGTTGATCAAATCTCGATAATTTCGAAAAATCAAATGCATCAATTCTTTCTTTTTCTCCATAGATCAATGAACATGACAAAAGCAAAACTACCAAAAATAAGTAGTGAAATTTCATAATTAGCTTCGTTAACATTACATCTAATTAATTGAATTCCTTAATTATAATCAATTAGAACTCGAATAAAAAAACCCTGCAAGAATTAACTTACAGGGTTTAAATTTTTCGCTGACAATGCTAATCGAAAAGATCAGGCTATTTTCAGAATCAGATCTGCGGTTCTCATAGAATAACCGGCTTCGTTATCATACCAACCAATTACTTTCACAAGATTACCATCTACTTTGGTCAGATCACTATCAAAGATATTTGAGTGAGGATTACCAATTATATCAGTAGATACCAATGGGTCTGTAGCATACTCAAGAATTCCTTTCATAGAACCTTCAGATGCCGCTTTGAATGCAGCGTTCACTTCTTCAGCAGTAGTTTCTTTGTTCACTTCACAAACAAAATCCGTCAATGAACCTGTTGGGGTTGGAACACGAACTGCTCCACCATCTAACTTCCCATCTAAATGCGGAAGTACTAAACCAACTGCTTTTGCAGCTCCTGTTGAAGTAGGAATAATATTAATGGCAGCTGCACGTGCTCTTCTCAGATCTTTATGCGGAGCATCCAAAATTCTTTGATCACCTGTGTATGCATGGATCGTAGTCATGAATCCCTTTTTCACACCAAATGCATCATCCAAAACTTTTACCATTGGGGCAAGACAGTTTGTTGTACAACTAGCGTTCGAGTAGATCTCTGTTTCGTCATCGATCACTTCATCGTTTACACCAAGCACTACTGTTTTTACTCCACCTTTTCCGGGTGCTGAAATAATTACTTTCTTTGCTCCGGCCTCGATATGCTTTCCTGCGCTTTCTTTGTCTACAAAAAAACCGGTTGATTCGATTACGATATCAACACCAAGATCTCCCCAATTTAAGTTAGCCGGATCTCTTTCAGCGGTAACTGAAAAACTCATCTCATTGATAGTGATCTTATCTCCATCCACAGAAACTGTTCCATCAAAAGTCCCCTGAGATGAATCATACTTGAAAAGATGAGCTAAAGTATTAGTGTCTGTCAGGTCATTTACCCCAACGATATCAATTTTATCACTATACTTTGCTAGAATTGATCGCGTAACCATTCTACCAATACGACCAAATCCGTTAATTCCGACTTTTATTTTTGACATTTTATACCTGTTTTTTTGATGGTCAATTCGAGTATCATTTACAGAACCAACCCATTAAATAACTTTCTTTTCAGACTCTGAAAATACCACTACTAGTTGCCATATTCAATGATTTTAGCTTATGATAGTAATAGAAAAACATGAACAAGTACTAAAAGCGCTTTTCCAAAAACTTAGTGACGGTGTGAAGTTTTTATAAATTACTTCTTTGAACCAAATATTATAATTAGTATCAAATAAAGTAATAAAAAGAACTGCTTTATCGCTCAAAAACCCTTTTTCCAGCGCAATTTTAGTTACCTTTATCTTGAATCAAAAAATCTAATTCTTCAGTTCCCAAAATGGACAGCAACGACATCTTCAGGCGATTACGATATATTCTAGGCTATAACGATCTTAAAATGGCCGAGGTTTTTGCTTTGGCTAATGATCCTATTGATCAGGCAAGAATTACAACCTGGCTCAAGAAAGATGAGGATTCTGATTTTGTGAAGATGCCTGATGTCGCATTAGCAACTTTTCTCAATGGATTGATCAATCAAAAGCGTGGCAAGAAAGACGGTGCACAGCCTGTTCCCGAACAAGTATTAAATAACAACATCGTATTCAGAAAATTACGCATCGCTTACAATCTTCAAAGTGATGACATACTGGAAATGTTTGACTTGGTTGATAAAAGTATCAGTCCACATGAACTCAGTGCCTTTTTCAGAAAACCCACCTCCGGAAAGTACCGGGAATGCAACGATCAGTACTTGCGACATTTTCTTTCCGGTCTGCAGGAGAAGTTTAGAAAATAATATCTTGCTTGTTTTAATCGCACAAGCGACGCTTGAACTAGGAATGGGCGTTGGGTTTGCCACAAAAGCACTAAGGCACTAAATTTTCTTGTTAGCTCTTTGTCATCTCGAATGTATGTGAGAGATCTAAAAATTTTCCTTTAAGTATGTTTTTAGATTTCTCCCCCGGTCGAAATGACAACATAATCCAGTAAGGGCGTATCGCCATACGCCCTTACTGGATTAGCAGTGTTGAGATTTTTCTCTCCCTCCAAAGTTCCTGCTGAGGAAAGAGGAGAAGATTCAATTCTATTCGAAGCATTAATCTATTCCGTTACTTAAAATCTGGCAGATCAGAAAGTTTTACCCGATCGTATGCTCCCCTCTTTTTATCCTCGGGGTGAGGCTCCATGCCAATAATTGTTATCTCTTTTTGATCAGGTCCATATACCCAATAAAATCTTCCCGCCGAAGGTGTCTTATTTTCTAGATATGATTGAAATACTTTTATTCCATATCGCTTAGTCAAAGAGTCAATTTCATGTGAGTTCAATCCCGGATGTCGCGGATTTGAAGCTAAAAATCGAATTGCTTTTCCAAATAGTTTAAACAACTTTTCATCTTCTTTTGAAATCGATCCATCTTTTTTGGAAAAAACTAAATCATTCCAAAATTTATCCATTTCCGGAATGCCGAATCTTATATTAAACATATTCTCTACTCGCTTTTCAGAAGCTCATCTAGTTCTTTCAAGTCAACATAATCAGATGCTTTACCATCTTTTAAGTGCTTAACAGCTTTATCCATCATCTCAAGAGAACGCTTCGAGATTTCATCAGGATGGATTAAAACTCTGGGTTTAAGAATAACCGTGCCATCACTTTTTTCAGTAACATGATAGTACTCTGTCCGCGGACTTCTAATAGTAAGCCGCTTCTTTGAATCTAGTTTTGCTTCGTAATTATTTGACATATACCTCACTTGTCTTTCGAGAACGTATGCTAAATATATGTGGGATATCCCACAATTACAAACAAAGAACAAATTGAGAGGGGAATGGGGGAGTTGGGCTTGCCACAAAAGCACTAAGGCACTAAATGTTTCGAGCTCTCTTTCATCTCGAATGTATGTGAGAGATCTAAAAATTTTCCTTTAAGTACGTTTTTAGATTTCTCCACCTGTCGAAATGACAACATAAACCAGTAAGAGCGTATCGCCATACGCCCTTACTGGTTTAACATTGTTGATATTTTCGATCCAAAAAAAGCTGGAAATTATTCCGGAGTATCTTCTTTTTCGTCTTTGGAAGCCTTAGCCATTCCTGCAGCTCCAAAAGCAACACCTAAAGCAAGCCAAAGCCCTAAGTTATCGGTAAGGATTCCAACCACCGTTCCGAAAACTATTCCAAAAGCCATTGCGTTTTTCTTATTCATAGTGCTTTGACCTCTTTTTAAATTTTCGGATTAACTAAGTTAACTCACCAGCGCCTTCATGTAATCTCTTCTCATTTCAGCAATAGCGGAGATAGAAATTCCTTTCGGACAAACAGCTTCACATTCTGCAAAGTTGGAACAGTCACCAAATCCTTCTTCTTTCATTTGGTCAACCATAGCAACTGCACGGTTACTTCTTTCCACTTCTCCCTGTGGGAATTTATTTAAGTGAGCAAGTTTCGCTCCTGTAAATAGTGAAGCCGAAGCATTCGGACAAGCGGCCACACAAGCGCCGCAACCAATACAAGCAGCATATTCAAATGCTTCATCTGATTTCTCTTTTTCTACCGGTAAGGCATTTGCTTCTTGAGCAGAACCTGTTTTTACCGATACATATCCGCCTACTTCAATGATTCGATCAAAAGCACTACGATCTACAACAAGATCTTTAATGATCGGAAAAGCAGCTGCTCTTGGGGGTTCGATGGTAATTTTGTCACCATCTTTATAATTACGCATGTGCAGTTGACAACAAGCAACTTCGGCTTTTGGTCCGTGCGCCTGTCCGTTGATCACTAAGTTACAAGAACCGCAAATTCCCTCGCGGCAATCGTAATCGAATTCAACAGGCTCTTTGCCTTTCAGCTGAAGTTCTTCGTTGAGTACATCCAACATTTCAAGGAAGGACATATGCTCGTTTACAGTATCTAAAGTATACTCTTCGAAATGACCGGGAACATCAGGTCCTGCTTGTTTCCAGTATTTCAAATGAATGGTCATATCTTTGCTCATAATCTTTTCCTTTGGTTCAGCCACTAAAGCACAAAATCACTAAATAATTTTTGTGTCTTGGTGATTCTGTGGCAAACCTTTTACTTGTATGATCTTTGTTTTAGTTCAACGAATTCAAATTCTAAATTTTCTTTGTACAGTTCTTCCTGAAGCTGTCCGTTCACACCTTTGAATTCCCAGGCTGCTACATAAGAGAAGTCTTCGTCATTACGGATCGCTTCTCCTTCTTCAGATTGATACTCCTCACGGAGGTGACAACCACATGACTCTTCTCTTTCCAGAGCGTCTCTGGCCATTAACTCAGCTAACTCAAAGAAATCAGCTACACGACCTGCAAATTCCAGATATTTGTTGTAATTGTTCTTTTCGCCAGGTACATACACATTCGTCCAGAATTCTTCACGAAGTTCCTGAATCTCTTTGATCGCTTTTTCAAGATCTTCTTTGTTTCTGGCAATACCGATGTTATCCCAAACGATCTTACCAAGTGTTCTATGGAAATCAACAATGGTTCTTTTTCCATTGATGTTCAGAAGTTTATCGATTTGATCCTGAGCACCTTTTTCTGCTTCAATAAAGGCGTTGTGATCGGTTCCGTAACGGGTTCCCGGTTTAACATCAGCTAAATAGTTACCGATAGTTGCAGGAAGTACAAAATATCCATCACTCAAACCTTGCATCAATGCACTTGCTCCAAGTCTGTTTGCACCGTGATCTGAGAAATTAGCTTCTCCTGTGGCAAATAGTCCCGGAATGTTGGTCATCAAGTTATAATCTACCCAAAGACCACCCATCGTGTAATGCACCGCAGGATAAATTCTCATTGGTTGCTCATATGGATTTTCACCGGCGATATTTTCATACATATCGAACAGGTTACCGTATTTCGAAGCTACAGTATCTTTTCCATCACGCTTAATAACGTCACGGAAATCGAGATATACAGAAAGTCCGGTTGGTCCCACTCCTAATCCTTCATCACAAACAATCTTAGCATTTCTGGAAGCCACATCACGAGGAACTAAATTTCCGAAGCTCGGATATTTTTCTTCCAGATAATAGAACCTTTCTTCATCAGGTATATCATTTGGATGTCGATCATCTCCTTTTTTACGAGGAACCCAAACACGGCCATCGTTTCTCAAACTCTCACTCATAAGAGTAAGTTTGGATTGATAATCTCCGGAAACAGGAATACATGTCGGGTGAACCTGAACATAACATGGATTAGCAAATAACGCTCCCTTTCTGTGTGCTCTCCATGCTGCCGTTACATTTGAATTTTTTGCGTTCGTAGAAAGATAGAATACGTTTCCATATCCACCGGTTGCCAGTACAACAGCATCGGCTTCCCATCTTTTCAATTCACCTGAAACCAGATCTCTGGTAATAATACCGCGAGCTTGTCCGTCAATGATCACAACATCAAGCATCTCATGGCGTGGGTGATATTCAATTCCGCCTTCATTCACTTGACGCATCATCGCCTGATAAGCACCCAGCAACAATTGCTGTCCGGTTTGACCACGAGCATAAAATGTTCTGGAAACCTGAGCTCCACCAAACGATCGGTTTGCAAGCAATCCACCATATTCACGTGCAAAAGGCACGCCTTGTGCTACTGCCTGATCAATAATTTCGTTTGCAACTTCAGCAAGTCTGTACACATTCGATTCTCTGGATCTGTAATCACCACCTTTAATAGTATCATAAAATAATCTCCAGATGCTGTCTCCATCATTCGGATAATTCTTAGCGGCATTAATTCCACCTTGAGCAGCAATACTGTGTGCACGTCTGGCAGAATCCTGAATACAGAAACTCTTTACATTGTAACCAAGCTCGGCCATACTTGCAGCAGCAGCTCCTCCGGCTAATCCGGTTCCTACAACGATAACCTCATACTTTCGCTTGTTATTAGGAGCGACAAGCTTCATTTCTTTTTTATGCTTGCGCCACTTTTCTTCTAATGGTCCTTCAGGTGCTTTAGAATCTAATTTCATAATTGTATTGTATTGCCAGTATTGTTCTTTTAATTACAACTTATTAGAGCTGCGTCACAGCTTCCGCCCGTAAAATATATGTACAGAGGAATAAAAATGAATGCCAACATAATTACGATTGCGAAACCATAAGCACCCATTTGTACTTTTTTAGAAGCTTCTTTGCTCTTCATAGAAAGCGATGTAAAAGCGCTCCAGAATCCATGCGACAAATGAAGTATCAATAAACTCAATACAAATGTATAACCGAAGGCATATAGCGGGTCAGTAAATTTTTCAATCACCAATGCTCTCAGGTCCCGAGCCATTTCGCCCGATGCAAGCTTAACCATTTCTGTATCGCCGAATTTAAATGTCCAGATATGGATCACTAGAAAAACCAAAATGATGATTCCTGTATAGACCATGCTTTTGGAAGCTAAAGACTGGTGACTTGGTCCGCCTTTGGTTTGATACTTCTTGTATCCTTCCGGGCGAGCTTTTCTTCTGTTCCACCAGATGGAGACTCCCAAAATGGTATGATATAAAAAGAAAAAAGCCAATCCTGCTTCAATCACATAAAGCAAAGGACCGAGATCTTCTAGAGTTTTTGTGTAAATATTAAAGGCTTCAGGGGCACCGAAAATGGTTAGATTACCTACAATATGACCGATGAGAAACAGCATCAAACCGATACCTGTGATCCCCGTCATGATTTTGCGGCCTACCTGCGAATTGATCGCTTTTATAAATGAGGGCATGCTGGTGTTTATAGTTAGTTCTGAAAAAGTTAAATAAGCTTGTTAAAGCTTTAGTTTCAATTTAAAGTGAAACTAAATTATGCTTTTATAGATTTGAAAAATCGCTTTTTCCCTTTTCAATGGCAAGGTGGATTCACTCTAAATATTAAGTATGAACGGGGATAAATATTCTTTTACCTTTTCAGGCTAATAAATCGAACATTTTCTGAAAACAGTTTCTAACATATTTACTTCCGAATTTAAAGAACGGGGTTCTAAATTCATTGGATATCTCATTCCTGCGAAGTCTGAGGAAGAGTTTGATGAGCAACTTCAAAAATTAAAAACTGAACTTTGGGATGCTTCACATCACTGCTACGCTTACCGAATTGGAGCAAATGACACCACCGAGTTCAGCAGCGATGACGGTGAGCCTTCCGGCACGGCCGGACTTCCAATTTTAAATCAGCTACGGTCTAATGAATTAGTGGACGTTTGTGCGGTGGTTGTACGTTATTTTGGAGGGACCAAACTTGGAAAATCAGGATTGATAGAGGCTTACGGTGAAGGAGCAAAACAAGCTATTGAAGCTGCAAAGCTCCTCGAAATAAAAAAAATACAGTTTGTACGGATTGTTTATCCCTACTCACAGGAAAACGCGGTCAATAAATTAATACTTGATCATGAACTTGAGGAACAGGAAGCCGAGTACCTCGCAAACGTATCAAAATTATTTGCCTGCCCTGTTAAGAATATTTCAACTTTTAAGACCAGCTTAGAAGCATTAGAACATCTTTCCGTCTCTCATAAAATGTTACATAAAAGTTATATATACGGTTGATGATTTCAAGTATACTAATTCTGATAAGTACCAATCCGAATTCGGAGTTGTTACGTTCTTTTAATTAAGTATCTTCGTCAGAATTCATTTTGAAGATCAGACAATCAAATATCTAACTATGAAAAACAACATTCACGATCAGGTCTCATCCTATTACGGGGAAACTCTGCAGACATCTGACGACCTAAAAACCAATGCCTGCTGTACCGATATAGAGTACCCAAGACATATCAAGGATATTTTAAGCCAGTTGCATGATGAAACCATGTCAAAATACTACGGATGTGGTCTTACTATTCCTACTAACCTTGAAGGTTTAAGAGTTCTGGATTTAGGATCCGGTTCCGGAAGAGATTGTTATGTAGCGAGCAAATTGGTTGGGAAGGATGGCCATGTTATCGGTGTGGATATGACTGATGAGCAGTTAAAAGTAGCTGATGCTCACAAAGACTTTCATGCAGAAAAGTTCGGGTTTGCTAATGTTGAGTTCCAGAAAGGAAACATCGAAGAACTCGGAAAACTTGATATTGAAAAAGAATCTCTTGATCTGATCATTTCTAACTGTGTAATAAATCTGGCTACGGATAAAAAAGCAGTTCTTCAGGGCGCTTATGACTTATTGAAAGAAGGCGGCGAGATCTATTTCAGTGACGTTTACTCTGATCGAAGAGTCCCTCAGGATCTTGTTGATGACCCTGTTTTATACGGAGAATGCTTGAGTGGTGCACTCTATTGGAACGACTTTTTAACCATTTCAAAAGATGTCGGTTTTTTGGATCCCCGCACAGTGAGTTCCAACAGAATTACCATCGAAGATGAAGAGCTTATGGAAAAGGTAGGGAATATCAATTTCTACTCCGTTACCTATCGCTTAATGAAATTACCAAAATTGGAAAGTGATTGCGAAGACTATGGTCAGGCAGTTCGCTACAAAGGAACCATCGATCATAACAAAGATGCTTTTGAACTGGATGATCATCACTTGTTTGAAGCCGGACGTATTAAAACAGTTTGCGGAAATACATATATGATGCTTCACGACACTCGATTTAAAGAACATTTTGATTTTTGGGGTGACTTTTCCACCCATTATGGAATTTTTGAAGGTTGTGGTGGAAGTGCCCCCTTCAACACAGAAAATACTAATTCAGACGAGGCTGCTCCATGCTGCTAAAAGATTTGAAAACGAAATCTCTTAAAGAACAGGAAATAAAACAGAATTTTCACTACAAAGGGAAATTCAGAGAACCAACAACTACGGGCAAAGGTGACGATCGCGCTTATGTTGAGTTGACCAATCTGGATACACTTTGGTTTAATACGGGAACCCGATGTAACCTACAATGCAAAAACTGTTATATCGAATCTTCTCCAACCAACGATGAGTTATTATACATCACAACGGATGAAGTAAAAACCTATCTGGATGAAATTCGTGATCTTGAACTAAGTACAAAACAGATCTCGTTCACAGGCGGTGAACCCTTTCTGAATAAAGATATGGTTCCGATCCTGGACTTATGTTTGGAACGTGGATTTAATGTGTTAGTTCTCACCAATGCGTACCGCGCAATTGATAAACATTTCGATGAACTGGATGTGCTGAATAAGAAATATCCCGGAAAATTAACGCTTCGTATTTCTTTAGATCACCATACGGAATCTGTTCATGAACGTGAAAGAGGTCCAAAGACTTTCAATAGAACGCTGACAACAATGAACACCCTTTCAAAAATGGATTTTAATCTTGCTGTTGCCGGACGTTCTTTAGAAAATGAATCCAGAGATGAAGCTTTACAAGGTTATCAGTCTATTTTGGATGAATATGAAGTTGGAATAACAGTAACGGGCGGTGAAAACATTGTGATCTTCCCGGAAATGACTACCGATCAGGATGTTCCCGAAATCACTACAGATTGCTGGGATATTCTGAATATCAAAGCTGCTGATCAAATGTGTGCAACGGAACGCATGGTGGTAAAACGCAAAGGAACGGATACTCCGGTTGTGCTTCCATGTACTTTAATTGCTTACGATGAGCAGTTTGAGCTTGGAACCACGCTGAAGGAATCTTTCCAAAAGGTTTATCTAAATCATCCTTACTGCGCTCAATTTTGTGTATTGGGTGGAGCTAGTTGTTCGGCTTGATAATTAAATACAGTAGGGGCGCATGGCCATGCGCCCCTACTGTATTTTAAAAGCAAAGTTAAATTCCCTGCTTGTGTACCAAATTAATCTGGGTTCTAGATTCGTCTTATTCCGATTTAAGAGACAGGTCATCCTGAATTTATTTCAGGATCTTACGAAATGGCTTTTAGTTTAACTGCGGATAAATCCCTTGCTTGTAAAACTAATTCATTACGAGTTATAATTCTATCAAGTTTACCAGAGAGGACTTTTCCCGAAGGGATGCCTTTGGCGAGTCCGATCGGATAAAGGTTTTCATTCTTGGATCAACATTAGCAAAACCTAAAGGATTAACTTAGCACAAGGGTACCTACTTTTGTCTTGATACAAAAGTAGCAAAAGATCAAGCCGAAGTATTTAAGACGGGTTCACTGATCCTGTGCTGAATCATGCTCTCTTTTCCGTCTTGAATACTAAGGGCGAATGTTTCTAGAACTATGACTATTAGACTATCAACGAATTAACTGACATCTACAAGGATGACGTCCTATAGCTCGTTCCCAAATCTATCTACAAATTTTTTCATAACCTGTCTAAATAATTTGAGGTTATACTCCGGGTCAAGTTCTTCCAATTCAAAAATAGCTTGAACAAAATTGTTTGCAAGCCAATTTTCATTACTTGTCATCCTTTCTTCTTCTTCTTGATATATCATAAATCCCATGTCAGTTCTTAACATATCCAAGAAATTTAAAATCTCTTTTTCCCTATCGTTTCTCACTCCCACGCCACCTCTACAAATTTCTCCGGATCAAAAATATCTGAATTGATCGAATCTGGAATTTTCATTTCGGTATATTTTTCTACTAAACCAAGCATTCCATTGGCTTTAAAGATCACTTCGGGAGCAACCCAGCCTCCGCCCAGTCTTTCATAGTTGTTGAATTGCACTTCCTGAAGAGTATTTGCTCTTCCAACCGTGATATTCCGCACAAATACCAGCCGTTCAGCATCGATCCAAAACTGCGGTTTGGTTGAATCTGCTTCATCCACTCCGATTACATAAACATCTCTGCCCTGCCACTCATCCATGTACACTTTTTCAAGGTCGTAGCCAATTCCTGAAAGTTGGTTAGCTGTGCTGTCTACCGATTGATGATATACATCAAAGCCCAAAACAAGCAGATCGTGCACTCTCGGGAATTCCTGAATCTTCTCTCCGTTCACAAATCCGTACTGAACTCCGTCATTAAAGAGAATGCCGTTATTTGAATTCTTCTCATCGAATTTAATTGCAAGTTTCCCCGGAAGACTCATAGCTTCGTACCACATTTGGGTTCTTACTACTTCATCGTTTTGTCCATAGAAGATCGTCTCTTGAGTAAATGTAAAGTTCGTATACCACTTTCCCTTGTACTCTTCGTACATCTTTGAGAGCACATCCACTCCGGATTCAACCTCATCAGATTGAAAGCCAAAAGCATTAATAATCGGGGTAAAAACAAACAGAACTAAAAGGAATATTTTTCTCATGTATATATGCGCTAAAATTTCTTCCCTGAATGGTAGCAATCTCATTAATTAAGAACCATCAAAATCTATTAAAGCTGAATCAGAATGTTTATGTTTAAAGAGCTATTTTCAGCTAAAGATTATTTATGAAGATATACACAAAAAAAGGTGATGCGGGCGACACCTCTTTGTTTGGCGGACAAAGAGTTTCCAAAAGCTCGTTACGAATAGAAGCATACGGTACTGTGGATGAATTGAACTCCGTTATCGGAGTTTCTTTATCACACGGAGTTCATGCTCGCTCAAAAGAACTTTTGGATGAAATTCAGAAGCAGCTTTTTGTACTGGGTTCTGATCTGGCTACTCCTCCTTCAAAAAAGATAAAGATCGATCGTATTCAGGAATCTGAGATCACTTTTCTGGAGCAAGCTATTGACGAACTTGAGGAGCATCTCGAACCTTTGACGAGCTTCATTCTTCCTGGAGGATCACCGGCCGGTGCAAATCTTCATGTCGGCAGAACAGTGTGCCGAAGAGCTGAACGATTAGCAGTAGAATGTTCAAAAGAAGATGAAATCTCTGAAGAAGCTATAAAATATCTGAACCGACTTTCTGATTTCCTGTTCGTCCTTGCCCGATTTGAGAACAAACAATCCGGAAATGAAGAAACAAAGTGGTTGCCAAATTCCTGATCTATGGCTCTAAGTAACAAGCAGAAGTCTTACATAAAAAAGAACAGCAAAAAGAAGAATGCCAAGAAAATAGCTTCGGATCTGAATCTCGAGGAAACGAAAGTACAGGCATATATCGATGAGTTTAAAGAACCACTTCCGCTAAAAAAGAAAGTGCTGTTTTACGGGATCACTATTTCCATTCCTTTTTTGTTTTTTTTGGTTGTTGAATTGATTCTGAGAAGCACCAATTATTTAGGCAATACCGATCTGTTCATAGATCCGAATATTACTACGGATGAATATCGCATTCCAAACCCGAACTTTGCCTCCAGATATTTCTTCTATACAAACGTAATTCCAAGTCCTTCTATAGATGTTTTCTTAGCTGAAAAACCGAAAGACAGCTACAGAGTTTTTGCTATGGGTGGCTCAACGGCAGCCGGATATCCTTATGGATTTAATGGTACATTTTCTCGTGTGGTAGATGATGTTTTACAAGATGCCATGCCCGATAAAAACGTAGAAGTCGTGAACGTCGGGATTTCAGCGATCAACACTTATACCTTGTACGATCAATTGGATGAGATCATCGAGCATAAACCGGATGCTGTTATGATCTATGCCGGACATAATGAGTTTTACGGTGCACTTGGAGTTGGTTCAAATGAAAATCTGGGAGCATTTCCGGGATTTGTTCGATTCTATCTAAAACTTCAGCGATTCAAAACCTTTCTGTTTCTCAGAACTATTATTGTGGATACGGGTAAATGGTTCGCTTCTACCTTTTCAGACAAAGAGGTTAAAGAAAGCGGGACTCTCATGGAGAGAATCGTTGATTCACGGTCTATCGAATTAGACAGCCCGAAATACGAACTCGCTATGATCCAGTTTGAAAGCAATATTTCAACTATTATCGAGACTTTTGAAGAAGAAAGAATTCCTGTTTTTATAGGCAGTGTTGCCAGCAACGTTAAAGATCAGGAACCGTTTGTTGATATAACAGATGGAGAACAACCTTCCGCTCTTGCCACATACTGGGAAGCTCAAAATGCCCTAGGAATTGATGACTTTGGCACTGCAAAGGAAAAGTTCAATCTTGCCAAAGATCTGGATGGACTAAAATTCAGAGCACCTTCTGAAATAAATGAGATCATAAAAGATCAAGCTGACAAAAATACTCTTACAACATACGTTCCCGTTCACGAAGCTTTTGAAGAAAACTCTGAAGAAGGTTTGATCGGCTTTGATCTGATGCTGGAACATCTTCATCCCAATCAACAGGGGTATTTTTTGATCGGACAGACATTTTCTGAAGTTATTTTGAATGATCTGGAAAAAAGAGGTATAACAAGAAGTGAAATCCGAAAAGAAGACTGGAATAACTATTTCAATGAAATGCATCTCACTTATTTTGATCACAGAGTTCAATGGCACCGAATTTCTACTTTGAAGCAGGGTTTTCCGTTTGTTCAGGGACCAAAGCCAACTCCATACCAGCTTTCTTATTCATTTACTGACTTTGTAGACAGCTTAGCTTATGCTTCGGTTCATGAAAACCTAGGTTGGGATCGAGCTAAAGTGGAAGTTGCCAATTATTACGAGAGTTCGGGACAAATTGATCTTGCTCTTGGAGAATATTACGGACTGATAAGAAACCAGCCCTGGAATGATTCTCCATATGTTTTTGCTGCACGACTTCATTTAGATCGCAATGAGTTTGACGAAGCAGAACCATTGCTACGAAAAGCTTATTCCATCAATACAGAAGAACCTTTCATTACCAAAATGCTGGGTGCAATTGAGTTAAACAGAGGAAATGCCAAAACGGCAATTCAACTGTTAGAAGAATCCGTGGCTATAAACCCGAGAGATCCACAGGCTTTATTTAATTTATCCGGTGCATATGGAACGAATCAACAATTTGAAAAAGCAATGGAAACAGCACAAAAAGTTCAGCAACTGAGTCCCAATTTCCCGGGATTACGTGGCTGGATGATCCAATTAGAACAAATTATTCAATCAAGAAAATAATACAATGGCATTAATGATATCTGTCTCCGGAATTCGGGGCGTTTTTGGAACTGACCTCACCCCTGAAAATTTAGCCCGTTTTACAGCGGCTTACGGAACCTGGCTAAAAGGTGGAACGGTTGTTCTCGGGCGAGATTCCCGCGTAACCGGCCAAATTTGTGAAGACATTGTGGCTTCAACGCTGGCAAGTGTTGGTTGTGATGTGATCAAAGTTGGAATTGTTCCAACACCAACGGTTGCAATGGGTGTTTTGCGTCATAATGCAGATGGAGGGATTATCATTTCTGCCAGCCATAATCCGGCTCAATGGAATGCCTTAAAGTTGCTGAACGGAACCAGTGAGTTTATGACAGCTTCTGAAGGAAAAGAAATGATCGCTATTTCAGATTCCGGTGAATTCAATTATAAAATGTATGATGAGATCGGAAGCATTTCAGAAGACAATGATTTGCTTGAGTATCATATTGAAGAAATTCTGAAGCTGAATTATATCGATCCTGAGATCATTCGCTCTGCAAAGCTTTCTGTTGCCGTTGATGCTGTAAATGGCGCCGGATCAGTTGGAGTTCCTCTGCTTCTGGAGAAACTTGGAGTTCAAACAGTTCATACTATTCACTGTACTCCAAACGGACTTTTCCCACATAACCCGGAACCACTTCCTGAGCATTTAACCGAAATTTGTGATCTGGTAAAAAGCTCAAATGCTGACATTGGAGTGGTTACTGATCCGGATGCTGATCGTCTTGCTTTGGTTGATAATACCGGAACTTTATTTGGAGAAGAATATACTCAAGCAACGGTATTCGACTTTATTCTTGGAAAAAAATCCGGGGATTCAGCTACCAATTTATCTTCTTCCAGAGTTGCTGATGATATCACCGAAAAGCACGGTGGAAAATGTCATCGATCTGCAGTTGGAGAGATCAATGTGGTTAAGAAAATGCAGGAAGTTGATGCTGTTGTTGGCGGGGAAGGAAGCGGTGGGATCATCGTTCCTGATCTGCATTACGGACGGGATGCGTTGGTGGGAATTGCCTGTGTTCTGCAACATTTAGCTGAAAAGAAAGTTAGTTCATCAGAGCTTCGGGCTTCTTACCCTAATTATTTCATGAGCAAAAGTAAGATTCAACTAGACGAGCTTGGAAAAGAAGCGGACGAAGTTCTCGAATTGGTAAAAGATCATTATGCTGATTTGAACCCGAATACAGTCGACGGAGTGAAAATAGATTTTGAAGAAGGTTGGGTTCATTTAAGGAAATCGAACACAGAGCCTATTATCAGAATTTATACGGAAGGAAAATCGCCCGAGGAAGCAAAAGCGTTTGCTCAAAAGGTCAAAAATTTATTCTGATCTATAATTTTAATATCATTCAATCATGAAAAAGCAATTTCTCTTTTTATTCAGCCTATTTTTTCTGATTCAAGCCTGTGCTCAGAATCAGAAAGCCGAAACTTCATCGCCCACTACTGAAATCAGTTACACTGAAAAAGATGCTGAGATCTTTGCTGATATTCTGAATAAGTACAAAGATGAATCTGACAAACCAATCGCCACTCTTATCCCTGAGCTCGGTAAATATTTTCTTGGACAAGAATATGTTGCTCATACTCTGGAAGTAAATGAGGAAGAAAAACTTATCGTGAATCTTAGGGAATTAGATTGTACTACTTATGCTGAAAACCTTCTGGCTTTAGCGAGAACCATCAAATCTGAAAACCAATCATTTGAACAATTTGCTAAAGAAATCGAAAAGATCCGATACAGAGACGGAAATCGAGATGAATATCCATCCAGATTGCATTACTTCAGTGACTGGATCTACAACAACAAAGAAAATGATTTAGTAACAACTCCCGCTGACAGTTTCGGAAATCCATTTCCAAATAAAGTGAGTTTCATGAGTAATAACCCGGACAGCTACAAGCATCTTAAAAATAATCCGGATTATGTTTCTGTGATCGAGCAGCAGGAAAAAGAGATCAATGAAAAAAGTTATTTCTTTATTCCGAAAGAAAATATTGCTGAATATGAACATCTTCTAAAAGAGGGAGACATAATCGGACTTACCACAAGTATTAACGGACTTGATGTCGCTCATGTAGGAGTTTTGGTTGAGCAAGACGGAAAATTACATCTGCTACATGCATCACAATCCAAGCTTAAAGTTGAAATATCAGACGAGCCCATTTCTTCATTCCTGAAGCCTGAGTCCAAAAATACCGGGATCATGATCGCAAGACCTGTTGAGATTTGATTATTTATCATTTTACAAATCCGATAATCTATTATTTCGTTGATGGGCTTTGTTTAAAAGTTAAATAAAACTTTCGCCCTTAGTATTTAAGACGGAGAAGAGAGCGTGATCCGGATGCGTCTGCGAAGCA
>OJHK01000106.1_pt1 | contig 74571 bp, 56 predicted proteins | sample 1595161 | NCBI WGS metagenome assembly OJHK01 (sample SAMN05416842, study PRJEB24817) | seawater metagenome | isolation source: Sea water | place: Canada:Atlantic | collected 2013-07 | reverse complement strand
CGAGATGTAGAGAGGTCTCGTGGGCTCGGAGATGTGTATAAGAGACAGCCCTAGAACAATCCCTTGAATTTATAAATAAAAATGGTGGGTTTTAATTCTATTAAAAATGAAAACAAAAAAACTAACAGTCGGGCAAGCAACAATTGAGTTTTTAAAAAATCAGTATGTTGAACGCGATGGTCATCAACAGAAATTTTTTGCAGGGTGCTTTGGAATTTTAGGACACGGTAATGTTGCGGGTATTGGTCAAGCCCTTCATCAAAATACTGATTTTCCATTTTATGTCGCCAGAAACGAGCAAGCGATGGTGCACACCGCCGCTGCTTATGCCAAAGTCAAAAACCGCTTGCAGACTTTTGTTTGTACAACCTCGATCGGCCCTGGGGCTACAAACATGATAACGGGGGCAGCAGCGGCGACTATCAATAGGATTCCAGTACTTTTAATTCCTGGAGATATTTTTGCTACGAGACAAGTAGCTCCCGTACTGCAACAATTGGAATCTAATTTAACCCAGGACATCTCTGTCAATGATTGTTTTAAACCCGTTTCAAAATATTGGGACAGAATCAATCGTCCAGAGCAACTTATTACTGCCTTGCCAGAAATAATGCGGGTGCTAACCTCCCCTGCTGAAACAGGTGCGGTTACCGTGTGTATCCCTCAAGACGTTCAGGCGGAATCTTTTGATTTTCCTGTTGAATTGTTTAAAAAACGTGTCTGGAATATCAGCAGAAATATGCCCGATCAAAATATACTTTCCAAAGCAATTGCGATGATCAATGAAAGTAAAAAACCATTAATTGTTTCGGGTGGAGGGACGATCTATAGCGGGGCAACAAAAACACTGAAATCGTTTGTCAATAGAACCGGAATTCCTGTCGTAGAAACATTTGCTGGCAAAGGATCTTTAAATTATGATGAACCTCAAAACCTAGGTGCTGCTGGAGTCACGGGTACCCCTGGAGCCATCGAAATTGCAAATGATGCGGATTTGGTGATTGGTATTGGAACAAGATATTCGGATTTTACGACCATTTCAAAATCTGCTTTCCAAAATCCAAATGTAAAGTTCATTAATATTAATGTTACAGAATTTGATTCCTTTAAGCACAGCGCACTCCCATTGGTAGGGGATGCGAAATCTATTTTAGAAGTGATAGATGCGCGTTTGTCTTCCTTTAAAGTTGATAAAAACTATTCAGATAAAATCATCTCATTTAACAAGAGCTGGGATCAATTTGTGTCTGAAATTTATACCGAGAAAAATGAAACCCCCGCATTCCAAGGGGAAGTCATCGGGGCGGTTAATTCGTTTTCAAAGCCCGAAGATGTGGTGGTTTGCGCCGCAGGGAGTTTGCCTGGTGATTTACATAAATTATGGCGAACACAAAGCCCAAAAGGATTTCATCTTGAGTATGGCTACTCTTGCATGGGGTATGAAATTGCTGGAGGTTTGGGAGCTAAAATGGCACTTCCAAAGAGTGAAATCTATGTTATGATTGGAGATGGAAGTTACCTGATGATGGCGCAAGAAATTGTGACTTCGATTCAGGAAAAACAAAAGATCACTATTGTTTTATTAAACAATAATGGTTATTCAAGTATTGGAAGTCTATCAAATTCCGTAGGAAGCGATGGTTTTGGAACGCATTACAAATACAGAAATGAATCAACTGATCAACTTGACGGTGATTACTTACCTACTGATTTTGTTTTAAATGCGCAAAGTATGGGAGCGCATGTTATTAAAACAAAAAATATTTCGGAGTTTAATAAAGCACTTGTTGCTGCAAAATCAATTGATCACACAACACTGATCTATATCGATGTGGATCGGAAAAAAGGAGTTCCCGGATTTACTTGGTGGGATGTTCCTATTGCCGAAGTCTCTGAGAAAGAAAATGTTTCAGAATCCTATAAAAAATATATAGAAAATAAAAAGTCACAAAAGTATTATCTCTAATTTTTAATTATGAATTCAGATCTTATTATTACGCTCGTATCATTTATACTCTTTACAGGAGGCGTTGCTTTTTTGACCTGGTACAGTCTAAAGAAAACCAATTTAAATTCTTCTGATGGATATTTTTTGGGAGGAAGAAGTTTGTCTGGAATTGTAATAGCAGGATCGATGTTGTTGACCAATATTTCTTCCGAACATTTGATTGGAATGAATGGCAACTCTTATGTCAATGGGTTTATTGTTATTGCTTGGGAAGTGACTTCTTCATTGGCTTTGGCCATTGCGGCATTGTTTTTTATTCCCAAATACTTAAAAATGGGATTGACCACAATCCCTCAATTTCTTGAGAAAAGATTTGATGGTGTGCTAAGGACTTTTGTGGCCATCGTTTTGATCACCTCATTTATAATCACCCTACTACCCATCGTGCTCTATTCGGGTGCATTGGGTATTGAAAGTCTTTTTGGCGTCTCCGACGTATTGGGAGTTGAGAAGTCTCAGGGCTTGTGGATCACGATATTATTCATAGGAATCCTTGGATCAATTTATGCCGTCTTTGGCGGCTTAAAGGCAGTTGCTTTTTCAGACACAATTAACGGAATTGGATTGTTATTGGGGGGACTTTTAATTCCTTTTTTGGCGCTTTATGCCATAGGCGACAGCAATATCCTCGATGGATTAACTAAGGTTTACGAATATGCTCCCGAAAAATTTAATGTTATAGGAGCCAGTGACTCAGTACTGCCCTTCGAAGTTTTGTTTACGGGTCTGATTATCAACCAACTCTATTTTTGGGGCATGAATCAAACAATTATCCAAAGGGCATTAGGGGCTAAAAATTTAAAGGAAGCTCAAAAGGGACTTTTGGTCACAGGTCTGTTTAAAATCTTAATCCCATTGGTGATTGTCTTACCTGGAGTGATTTGCTATTATTACTTTAGCGATACCTTTTATGATCAACAAGATTCGGTTTATCCAGAATTGGTCAAAAAAGTTTTGCCAGTTTGGTTAATCGGTTTTTTTGCAGCAGTCATTATGGGAGCTGTTTTAAGTACTTTTAATTCCGTATTAAATTCTGCAGCGACCTTGTTTAGTGTTGATGTTTATAAAAAACACATTGTGAAAAACGTAAGCGATAAAAAACTGGTTTCTATCGGTAAGTTAACCTCTGCAATTTTAGCAGTTTTCGCCATTCTAGCTGCCCCCTTAATGGCCAATACACCAGATGGCTTGTATCAACTCCTACAAGAGCTTAACGGGGTCTTTTTCATCCCAATTGCTTCGGTATTGCTTGCTGGTTTTTTTATGAAAAAAATATCTGCTATTGCGGCAAAAACTGCTCTGATTTTTGGACTTTCATTTTATATATTTCTGACTTGGGGCTACACCAGCCATGGCATTCATTTTGTTCATTTATGGGGAATCGAATTTGTTTTAAATGTTGGGATAATGTATTTGGTCTCCTACTTCTACCCGAGAAAAAATCTATATGAAATATCCGATGTGGGAGCCGTTGATCTTACTTCATGGAAGTATGCAAAACCGATGGCGATAGGGCTCAGTTTGGTCACTGTTCTAATCTATATATTGTTGGGAAATAATGCTTAATTTAATCTTAAATAACAAATGAATCGTTTAAAAAATTACATCAATGGCACATGGGCAGAGAGCTCATCAAACGAAACAGTTGATGTACACAACCCTGCATCGCAGGAGGTTATAGCGACTGTTCCCTATGGAACCGCAACTCAAAAAGATCTTCAAGATGCGGCAACTAGCGCACAAGGAGCTTACCTAGAATGGAAGAAAGTTCCTGTAATGAAAAGGGTACAACAGCTTTACAAGCTGAAAAATATCATGGAAAATAATTTGGAGGAGTTGGCCAAAATAATCACCGATGAATCTGGAAAAACAAAAGGAGAGTCGATCGGAGAAATACAGCGTGCCATCGAAAATATCGAGGTTGCCTGTGGAACACCCATGTTGATTAAAGGAGATGTGATTGAGGACATTGCTTTTGGAATTGACGAAATGATGATTCGTCAGCCCATTGGTGTTACTGCCTGCATCACGCCATTTAATTTTCCAAGTATGATCGTATTTTGGTTTTTACCTTATGCGATCGCAACCGGAAATGCCATGATTGTGAAACCTTCTGAGAAGGTACCGTTAACGATGATGAAACTCTTTGAGTTTTTTGATGAATTGGATCTTCCAAAAGGACTCCTTAGCTTGGTTCATGGAGGAAAAGAAACAGTAGATGCCATCTTGGAGCATCCTTCAATAAAAGCAATTAGTTTTGTAGGAAGTACGCCAGTAGCTAGATATATTTATTCTAAAGGAACCGCCAATGGCAAAAGGGTTCAGGCACAAGGGGGAGCAAAAAACCCTGTGATTGTTTTACCCGATTGCGATGTGGAAATGTCTTCTAAAATCATAGCAGATTCCGTTTATGGATGTGCAGGACAACGCTGTCTTGCTGCTTCAACGATCATTACCGTTGATGATCAAAAGAGAAACATCAAAGATGCGCTGTATGAAGTTGTTAAATCAAGAAAGACAGGATATGGCTGGGATAGCGACACCAATATGGGCCCCGTAATCACGCCTGAAAGTAAGAAAAGGATTGAATTCTTAATCCAAAAAGGAGTTGATGAAGGCGCAAATGTGCTTTTGGATGGTCGGGATACTAACGTATCTGGCTATGAAAAAGGAAACTTTTTAAACCCAACAATCCTGGAAAATGTTCCTTTAGGAAAAGAACTCATCCAAACAGAGATTTTTGGTCCTGTCATGAGTCTGATTTCAATGAAAAATATTGAGGAAGCCCTCCAGTTTGTCAACAGTGGAAATTATGGCAATATGGCTTGTTTATTTACTCAAAATGGCGCAATGGCTAGGAAATTTAGAAATGAAGCTGATGCTGGAAACATTGGAATCAATATTGGTGTAGCAGCTCCAATGGCTCAATTTCCTTTTAGTGGTTGGAAGGATAGTTTTTTCGGAGACTTACACGGTCAAGGAAATCATGCCATTGAGTTTTTTACTCAAACAAAAGTTGTGATAGAAAGATGGCCAAATATATGGTCAAGAAAATTTTAAACTAATGTTATGATAAAAATCGCAAATGCACCTTGTTCTTGGGGAGTATTAGAGTTTGACTTAGCGGAAAAGTCAGAGGAAAAAGGCTTTCAAGAGGTGTTAGATGAAATAAAAGCGACTGGTTATGTCGGAACCGAATTGGGCGATTGGGGTTTTATGCCCTCAGAACCAATCGGCCTTAGAAAGGAAATAGAAAAAAGAAAATTGGAGTTGGTGGGTGCTTTTGTTCCTGTGGATTTGTCCGATAAAGACAAGCACGACGCGGGGGTTGCAAATGCATTAAAAACAGCTAAACTGATGTCCGATGCAAATTACAAAAAGTCTTTCATCGTTCTGGCTGATGATAATGGTTCGAATTCTGAAAGGACATTGAACGCTGGTAGGGTAGACAATAATATGATGCTTTCTGAAGAGCAATGGAAAGTCTTTGCCAGTGGAGCCGAAAGAATTGCAAGAGCAGTAAAAGAACAATATGGACTCAGAACCGTTTTTCATCATCATTGTGCTGGTTTTATAGAAACTCCTGAGGAGATTGACCAGTTGATGGAGCTAACAGATCCAGACTTGCTGGGGTTGTGCCTAGATATGGGTCACTATGCTTTTGGTGGTGGTGATCCCTTGATAGCGATTAAAAAATACAAAGAAAGGATATGGCATGTCCATTTTAAGGACTATGATCCTTTGGCAGCGGAAGCCGCAAAAGAAGAAGGAGAAGATTATTTTGGTGCAATAAAAAGAGGGGTCTTTTGCGAATTAGGGGAAGGAATCGTTGATTTTAAATCCATTGTTTCCTTATTAGAAAAACTAAATTATAAAGATTGGATCGTCGTAGAACAAGACGTTTTACCAGGGATGGGAAATCCAAAAAATTGTGCACTTAAAAACAGAAATTACATTAAAACACTTGGTTTATAATATTTGAAGTATGACTAAAATTAAATTTGGTATCGCAGGATTGGGAAGAATTGGTAAGATTCACCTAGATAATTTACTTCGGATGGATGAAGTTGAAGTAGTAGCCGTTGCGGATCCCATAGCAACAGAACTAGAAATGGCTCGTAAGAAAGGAATCGAGTTGGTTACAACTTCTTATGAAACAATGATAAATTCTAAAACTCTAGATGCCGTTGTTATCTGTACACCAACTGATAGCCACGCAGACTATGTAGAAATTGCCGCCAAGGCTGGAATTCATATTTTTTGTGAAAAACCGCTGGATCTTAACCTGAATCGTGTTGTTGAAGTGCTGAGTATTGTCAAGACCAGTGGGGTGAAATTGATGTTGGGTTTCAACAGAAGATTTGACAAAGAGTTCGTTAAAATTCATGATTTGGTTGAAGGTGGAGAAGTTGGCGCTCCCCATTTGGTAAAAATAACAAGCAGAGATCCTGGAGCTCCACCCATCAGTTATATCAAAAAATCAGGAGGTTTGTTTTTAGACATGACCATCCACGATTTTGATATGGCAAGATATATAGTCGGAAAAGAAGTAATTGAGGTCTATGCCAAAGGTGCAGTACTGGTTGATGAAAAAATTGGTGAAGCAGGCGATATTGATACCGCCATCGTGATTCTGACCTATGAAGACCAAAGCATGGCCGTAATTGACAATAGCAGAGAAGCAAAATATGGCTATGACCAAAGAATTGAAGTTTTTGGTTCTAAGGGAATGGTTCAGTCGAACAATAATTTTCATGATTCTCATCGGCTCTACACCGCCGCAGGGGTGGAAGCTTCCCTTCCCCTCCATTTTTTCTTAGAACGTTATGCTGAGTCTTATAAAAACGAATTATTGGACTTTTTGGGTTGTCTTGTTAACGGGGATTCACTGCCAGTTAACGGTCAAGATGGATTAATTTCTCTCAAAATAGGTCTTGCTGCTCTAAAATCTATTAAAGAAGAAAGGCCTGTTAGGATTGAAGAAATTCAATAATTACAAGCGATATTTTTGCTAATTCTAGGCTTTAAACCACATCTATTTTCTTAAACTTATTTGAGTTTGGAGTAATTTCTGAATTAGACTTGCTCTTTTATTCGGGGTTATTGTTCTGAGGTAAAGCCAAAATATTAAAAAAATAAGTTAATCGTTTATTAAAACAAAAAAAGCAGGTGAATTGCACCTGCTTTTTTGTTGTTGAGATTAAGGGTCTCTTAGTACCCTTGATTCTGCTCAAGGAATCCATTGATTCCAGAAGCTGCATCAATTGCACCTTGAGGGATTGGAAAAAGTCTATGACTTACGTCACTATCTGTTTTATCCGTCCAAGAATCTTCATATTTTCCAAAACGTATTTGGTCCGTACGTCTGAACCCTTCCCAATAAAGTTCAAAACCACGTTCACTAAGCATTCCATCTAGCGTGATAGCACTCAATGCTGGTGGCGTTTGAGCTGGCCGTGCAGTCCTAGAAGCTCTTAACGTATTTACATCCGCTAAAGCTCCTGCGCTGTCTCCATTTCTCAGCTTGGCTTCAGCGCGCATGAGATAGATTTCAGCCAAACGCATCAATACAAGGTCAACACTACTAAAACCGTTACCGTTCGGAGAGGTTCTACTGAATTGATATTTTGAAACTCTATACCCTGTGTTGTGATAAGAACCTTCATTCGTATAATCCACTTGTAAAACATGGTCAACATATCCAACATTTCGATCCGGACCATTTCCTTTTCTTTGTTTTACAGGTCCAATTTTAACCCCTCCATCACAAGTTTCAAATTTACCGTCATCACCTTTTCTAGGGCCCCAAATAACACCCCGAATAATTCCTCTGTCTATATTGAAATCATCAGGATCAATGCAGAAAAAGCTGTCTTCTGTTTCAGTTTCAAGCAGTCTGGCACGTCCATTAAAATCATTCATCTGAGCAGCAGGAATTATAGTGTTTTTTTGATAAAATCTAGCATCAGCAGTTGCAGGGTCTACACTTCCGTAAGCATCTGCCCAAGTTTGATAAAAGTCAGGAGTAATGGCTGGTCCGTCAGTCCCGTCAGCACTTGTATATTCCGGTCTAGGAAACCATGATCCCGCCAATGACCAATAGGCCCATCGAGAATGTTCTCTTTTCAGGACACCCCGTTGATCTAAAGCAAATATCAATTCAGAGTTACTATTGTTATCATCATTAAACAACTCAAAATATTCCGGAGAAAGCGAAAATTTATTGGAATTAATTATACTGTTTGTATGTCCAATAACTTTGGTCATGTCCTCTGAAGAGAAGCTTGGCGTTCCATAGGGATCTCTATACACTGCTGCATTTAAATATAATCTTGAAAGAAATCCCCAAACAGCAGCTTGAGTAATTCTTCCAGGAGCTCTATTTGTATTGATAACATCAACAACAGAAGTAAAATCATTTTCAACATAGTCTATGGCATCTTGTTTTCTTAAAATTTCAGATATATCACCCGAAGATTCTTTTTTTAACGCCAAGCCCCAACCATCCAATAGTAATAGATTCAAATAACCTCTTAATGCAATCATTTCATTTAAAGCTCCCACTGCATCGGTATTTCCCTCATCAGCCAAAGGCTTCAAAACTTCAATTGCAGATATGGTTCTCGAAAGGTTCGTAGTAATATGATTCCAACCGTCTTTTACCAGACCATTCGAAGGCGTTAATGTATGCTTATGAGCGGCTATAAATTTACCTCCATCATACCAGTCAGTTCCTCCTCTGTAGGGAAGTATTGCTTCATCAGAAGAAATTAATTGCAAACCGTAATAATTGGTATGCCTCCAGGTCCAAGAAAGGTATCCATATGCGGGTGCCAGAGCACCACTTATTAATTCCGCTTGTTCTCCAAACGGAGCTTCATCTAACCTCTTTTCTTCAAGATCTGTACAGCTCAAAAAGAATAACGTAGATGTAGCAAGTGCTATTAGTATTATTTTATTTTTCATTTTAAATTTTTTTTTATTAGAATGATGCATTTAATCCAAACAGAATAGTTCTAGGCATTGGATAGGTAAAACGATCTATACCGAATGTCTGGACTCCTCCTATGTCGCCACCTGTATTTACTTCAGGATCAAAGCCTGAATAATCCGAAATCACAAATAAATTTTGACCCGTAAGCGATAAACGAATATTGCTAACAAAGTCTCCTAAACCAATTGACTGTGGGTTTAGCGAGTATCCAAGAGTTGCATTATTTAGTCTTAAAAAACTACCATCCTCTAAGTAACGAGTAGAAACCTCGTTGGCATTACTTTTGTCTTCATTTGAGAAACGAGTAGCAAAATCGGTTGTGTTTAAGTTTCTAGCCAGTTGACTTGAACTGAATAGAGACATGGTGGTATGGTTGTAAATTTTGTTACCAGAAACACCATTAAAGTTTAAACCTAAATCGAAATCTTTGTAATTTAAATTAAGATAAAAGGCATAAAGGACGTCTGGCAAAGCCGTTCCAACAGCAGAACGGTCATTGTCTAATGATTCTCCATCTGCAACAACATCTTTGTAGGTGCTTAAACCATCGGCTCCAATTCCAGTAAATTCTTTTAAATAGAATGTTCCGATAGGTTCACCATTTAAATATCCATTAATGGTTGCCCCTGTTTGTCCTGCACCAGTTGCCTGTCCCGTAGTCAACACTTGGTAGGGAGAATTGGTTACTTCATTCTTTATTTTAGAAATATTTCCTCCTAAGTCAAAAGTAAAATCCTCAGTAATAGCACCATTATAATTCAGCGATATTTCAATTCCAGCGTTTGAAATTTCCATATCCTGGATGTTTGTCCAGTTAGACTGAGTCGGTTGAATTGGATCGACCTTATTGGCATACAAAACTACATCAGAAGCTACTTTATTAAAGTAATCAAATGTTCCCGAGAGACTTCCATCGAATAATGCAAAATCTAAACCAACATTAACTTGGGTTGAAACTTCCCATTTTAAGAAAGGATTTGGAGTTCGAACGGGTACCGTACCATAAGGATAGTCATTGACAGAAGATTCATTTCCCAAAAGTGGGTACGTATCATTATCCCCTTTGGAGTCTTTATAACTAGCCAAACTAACCTTACTAGGAATCCCGTCTTGATTTCCTGTTTGTCCCCAACTTGCGCGTAATTTCAAATTAGTGATGGCATCATTATCGGCCAGAAACTCTTCGTTGGTGATGTTCCATCCTAAAGCCATAGAAGGGAAATAACCATATTTATTATTTGCACCAAACTTTGAAGAGCCATCAGCACGAAGCGTTGCTGTAATTAAATATTTATTATCGTATCCATAATTTACACGACCAAAGTAAGATTCTTGTTCATTGATAAATGCTTCCGCATCAAGCGAAGTAGGCATAACATCTGAACTGATTTGATCTTGATAGCGAGGCTCGATGCCGTTAAGAGCAAAGCCTTCAGATTCATAAGTCTTTTGACTATAAGTTGCTTCTTGATAAGAGTGTCCTGCTAATAAAACAAAATTATGAATTCCTTTACTAAACTTATAGGTCAAAGTGTTTTCAACCAAAACATTACTGTTTAAGGTAGCCCTAGTATATAGAGAACCATTTTCATTTCCTTCAAGTTCCGCATAAGGATTAGAAAATCTATCTCGATTGGCAGAGGAATAATCTACACCAAGATTGAGTTTATAAGTAAGCCCTTGAATAATTTCAATAGAAGGAGCAAAGTTTGCCAAAATCCTATTGTTAACGATTTCATCTGTATAGATTTGGTTTCTAACAATGGGGTTTAAACGGTCTATCAATACTGCTGGCTGGCCATTGGTGTAGGCAGGGAGAGTTGGATTCAATTGTAACATATCAACAACAGAGCCTTCAATATTGGGTCTTTCATTTAAATTCCTAGTGGCTGTTAAATTAACATCAATATTCAAACGTCCATCCCATCCTTTTTGGTTTAAATTTAAACGTCCAGAATATCTTTTTAAATCACTATTGTTAAAAATACCTTCTTGATCATCAACTCCAAAAGAAGTATAATAGGAGAATTTTTCGCTTACATTACCGCTCATTGAGAAGTTAATGTTTTTAGAAACACCTGTTCTCATAACTTGGTCTTGCCAGTTGGTATTGGCACCACCATCAAATAAAGTTCCTCCAACTGCAGGGACTTGATTTCTAAATTCAGAAGCGCTGAACACATCAATACCATTTGCAATGGTCGACATGGCGGTTGAAACAGAAAGATTCATCTCTGTTTTGCCTAACTTACCTTTTTTAGTGGTAATCACAATCACCCCATTGGCAGCTCTTGCACCATAAATCGCAGTAGCAGATGCATCTTTCAAAACATCTATAGAAGCTATATCTGTGGGATTTATAAAGTTTAATGGATTGGTAACTCCAAAAGAACTGTTATCAATGATAAATCCGTCTACTACGAAAAGTGGTGTTGTTCCAGACCTCAAACTACCAATACCTCGAATGATGATATTTTGGGCAGCTCCAGGTTCTCCACTGGTAGAGGTTACATTGACCCCTGAAATCTTACCTTGTAATAACTGTCCAGGATTCGCTACTACTCCTCGATTAAAGCTGTCACTTTTTAAAGAAGTAATTGCACCCGTTACATCAGATTTTCTTTGAGTTCCGTAACCCGTAACGACAACCTCCTCAAGGCTATCAGCATCTGATTGCATCTGCATTGAAACATTACTTTGTCCTGCAATAGCAGTCTCCGTCGTTACAAAACCAACATAGGAAAAAACAAGTACTGCATTTGCATTGCTTACGGTTATGGAATAATTACCGTCAAAATCAGTCTGTGTTCCGTTGGTGGTTCCTTTTTCAATAACATTAGCTCCTGGGAGTGGCAGTCCATTCGCATCAGTAATATTACCCGTAATGGTTGTCTTTTGAATTTCTAAAACATCCTGCCCAAATGTAGGATCAGGATTTGCGCGAGTTTGATAGATGTTTGTTGTAAATAAAATTAGAACAAAACAAATTTTCAAATTGTAATTACGATGCTTTTCTAAAAGAAAAGAAACGTAAAAAATGATTTTTTTCATGTGATTATTAGATTTTTTTGAGTGTTAATGTTTTAATAAATTTAAAATAAAACTAATGTATATCTAGTTAATAAATTTAGGAAACGAATTAAATGTTTATGCAAACGTTTGCGTAAATTACTTCAGAAAAAACCATAAAATACTGATTTACAGTGTTTTATTATTTTTAGTTAAAAATCAGGCAAAACTGTCGTTTGATTTTATTAGTCCTAAAAGTTGAAGCCATGAGCTTAAGAATATTGGGAGAAGTAAAACAGCCATTTAAATGATTTGAGGGATGAAAAGAACAAGGTCTAGGTATATAATTTTTTTTTACCTGTTTTAATCAACATTAAATTTCAAAATATTTTAGGTGTAAAAAAAAGGCTTCACATTTGTGTGGAGCCTTTTGTACCTTGGGTGGGAATCGAACCCACACTCCCGAAAGAACTGGATTTTGAATCCAGCGCGTCTACCAGTTCCGCCACCAAGGCAGGGCAGCAAAATTAATAAAATAAATGAAGTTTCGTTCTAAATTATTAAAGAATAAGCTTTAATGACTTAAATTTATTTCTAAATTTGCAAACCTGAAAAATAGGAAACATTGGAAACTCCAGTAAAAATATTTAGTTGTACTCAATCTAAGGAATTATCAAAATCCATTTCTGAGCATTTTGGTCAAGAATTAGGAAACGTTAATTTCTCCCATTACAGTGATGGTGAATTTCAACCCTCATTTGAAGAGTCTGTTCGTGGTGCAAGAATCTTTATCATTGGTTCTACCCACCCTTCTTCGGACAATCTCATGGAAATGCTTCTGATGTTAGATGCAGCCAAGAGGGCCTCTGCAAGACACATTACTGCTGTAATACCCTATTTCGGATGGGCGCGTCAAGACAGAAAAGACAAACCTAGGGTTCCGATAGGAGCAAAATTGATTGCTAAGTTATTAGAGGCTGCAGGTGCAACCCGCATAATGACTATGGACCTTCATGCGGATCAGATTCAAGGATTTTTTGAAAAACCTGTAGATCATTTATTTGCTTCTTCAATTTTCATTCCTCACCTAAAAAAAATGAATTTGGACAACCTCACCGTCGCTTCACCAGATATGGGAGGTTCAAAAAGAGCTTATGCTTATTCAAAGTTTTTAGCCTCTGACGTTGTCATCTGCTACAAACAAAGGGCAAAAGCCAATGTCATTTCGCACATGGAATTAATTGGCGATGTGACTGGCAAAAATGTTGTCCTTGTCGATGACATGGTTGACACCGCAGGAACGCTTACAAAAGCAGCGGATTTGATGATGGAAAGAGGTGCACTCTCAGTGAGAGCGATTTGTACGCACGCACTCCTTTCGGGTGATGCTTTCGAAAAAATTGAAAATTCAAAATTGGAAGAACTTATTGTTACAGACTCTATTCCTCCAAAAAAAGAAAGTAAAAAAGTAAAAGTATTGAGTTGTGCGAAGCTTTTCGCTGAAATCATGCACAACGTTCATCACAACAAATCAATAAGTGAAAAATATATAATTTAATTTTTAATCAATAACTATAATGAAATCTATTACAATTAACGGATCTAAAAGAGAAAGCGTAGGCAAGAAAGCTACAAAGGCCTTACGTAATGCTGAGAGGGTTCCTTGCGTGATTTATGGAGGGGGAGAACCACTTCATTTTTCTGCAAAAGAACTTGATTTCAGCAAATTAGTTTACACGCCTAATGCACACACAGTTTTACTCGTTTTGGACAATGACACCAAAATAAATGCAATTTTACAGGACATTCAATTTCATCCTGTTTCTGACAAAATCCTTCATGTTGACTTTTATCAATTGTTTGATGACAAAGAAATCTCCATGAATATTCCATTGAACTTTGAGGGTGCTGCTCCTGGAGTCCTTAATAGTGGTGGAGTTTTGAGCTTAAACAAGAGAAAGTTAAGGGTTCGTTCCTTACCAGCAAATCTGCCAGATTTTATTACGGTAGATATTTCTCAACTAGAACTAGGGAACAAGCTTACTACTTCCGAACTGCAAAATGACGCTTTTACAATTCTTCACCCAGACAATACGGTTGTTTGCCAGGTAAGAACTTCTCGTGCTTCTGTTAAAACAGAAGAAGAAGAAGCTGCTGAAACTGCTGCGGAAGGTGCTACAGAAGAAAGTGGAGAAGCTGCTGCTGCTGAATAAATTAAAATTGTTTTCAATTTAAAAATAAGCATCTCATATATTGGGATGCTTTTTTTAATTTTATAGCATGTTATACAAATGGTTCTTCAGAAAATCAAAACCTATTGATATGAATAAGTATTTAATTGTGGGGTTAGGGAATATTGGAAATGAGTACAACAACACCCGTCACAACATAGGTTTCAAAGTTATTGATGAATTAAGCGATCAATTTGAAGTTGAAATGACCGAAGCCAAACTCGGGCAAAAAGGAAGCAAGAATCATAAAGGCAGAAAATTAATTTTTTTAAAGCCCTCTACATTTATGAATCTAAGCGGAAAAGCGGTTAGATATTGGGCGCTTAAAGAAAATATTCCTCTAGAGAATATATTAATCATTACCGATGACTTACATTTACCCATTGGAGACTTAAGACTCAAAGGCAAGGGCAGTGACGGAGGACACAACGGTCTCAAAGACATCCAAGCTCAGTTAAACACCCCCGTTTATGCGAGGTTACGTTTCGGGATAAAAAGTGAAAAACCAAGCTTCAATCAGGTCGATTTTGTTTTAGGAAAATTTTCGCCGGAAGAGTTAGCTTTCATTGCGCCAGCCATTAAAAGGAGTATTGAAATTGTTTTTTCCTTTTCATTCGCTGGGCTGGAAAATACAATGAACAAATTTAATGGAAAGAAAGATTAAGGTTCTGTCTTAAAAACATTTATTAGAGAATTGGACCCGTTCTCAATCTGATCTCGAGTATAAATTTTCCAATAATAATAAGTGTCACTTTCTAGAGGAATACTTACAAAGGAATTGGTCAACTTACTGCTATTTAAAGTTAAACTTTCTGGATCTTCCCCTAAATAAAAGTCATAGGATACGATATCTCCGTCCAAGTCTAACCCTTCCCATCTAAAAGTAAATTCTCCATTCTCAAGACTCACTTGTTCGTTTGGATTAGGACTAATCAATTTGGCTGGAAAAGGAAGATGAGATTCTTCTTGAACTCCTTCAAGGTAAAAAGACCAAACTTCGCTTTTGGCAACTTCCTCTGTACGTTCAGATTTTGAAATCACCCACCACGAATAAGGACGTCCACTTTTTATAACTGTAGTTTCAGAAACCCGGAATGTAGCTTCTAAGGTCTGCGTTCCAGTGGTCAAATCCTGAATTACAAGTTGATAAGAATCAGAATTTAAAGCCAACTCCCAGTCAAAAGTCACTTGACTCCGAGCTGCGTCAATTGGCAAGGCAGTCGTACAAGAGTTATTGTTTTCAGGCCCAATTAAAACAGCAGCTTCAGGAAGAGGAATTACTTCTTTCTTACAACCCAAGATTAAAATTAATAATAGAAAATAGGGTTTTAAATTCACAGCTTTAACAATTTTAAATTTTCGGAAACGCCCCCTTTTTTAACCACAATGAAATAAAGTCCTGATGCTTGACCGTCAAGAGGAATTTGATGTGCGCGCTCCAATTCGGAAAGTTGCAAATCAGTTTCATTAAGTAAGGTACCATCCGTTTTATAAAGTAATATTTTCACTTGATTTTCTTTTCCGCCCACCAAAACATTCACAACATCTCCGGCTGGATTGGGGTATAAGCTCGATTGATCAGAGAGGTATATTTCTCGCTTAACACTTCCTTGACAAGACAATTCAGTAGTGACTTCGATCGTAGACAAGCCCTCTTCCAGAGAAAAGTCGTGTCTGCCAGAGCTCAGTGAATACTGTTGATTATTGATTTTAAGGTTGTATTTTGAAGCACCTTCCAATTCGACACTAACGGATTTCTTTGCTACATTTAACTGGGTCTGAACACTAAGCGGATCGGGGGCATTTATTGTCGTGATAAAACATCTTTCAAAATTAGGATCTTCAATTGCTGTTATGCAAACACTATAATCTCCGACAGGAATATTGCTGATCATGATTTCATTTTGAGCACTGAAAGTAGATTCAGCCTTTTGACCATTAGATCCAATAACGCTCAAGTTATAACTAAACTGGGCTATTGCATTAATGGATATTTCTCCGTTTCTTTTACCAATGCAAGTCACATCTTTTTTCGAAATCGTAAAGTTTCTTTGAGAATTTATATCGCAAACATCTCCAATCCCATTTCCATCACTGTCCAATTGATCTGTATTTGCAGTATTGGGACAATTGTCATCGATGTCAGCGATCATGTCAAGATCAGAATCCGATAAGACCTCTCCTTCATAACAAGCCGTTATGGAAAAATCTTTGAGGAAACCCGAAACCCCATCAAAGTTATCTTCAATAATCAACCTCCATCTTCCGTTTAGATTTTTACCTCTCAGAGACGAAAGACTTTCAATAGGTCGATAGGAACCTGTAAATGGTGGAATTGCAAAAATAATAGGATTTTCAGCTTCTTGATCAAAAATAGTATTGGTATAATCGTTTAAGCTTTCCCCTAAATTTTGTGTAAGTTTTATTAGTGTATTGTCAGGTGTTAAAAGATGAATCGAAATATCACCAATATAAGTGTGATCTATTGAAACATGTACATTTAAATCTTCAATAATGGCCAAATCAACAATGTTAATAGCTACATTCGTTACCCCACTGAAATTATTAGAATCTTTGATCCTGAGGGGAAGATCATCAGCAGTGTAAGTGTTGCAATTGACAATAATGGTGCTGAACTTATTCGTGGTGAAATCACTTTCCTCGCAGGAATTAATTGATTTTACCCTCCAATAATAATCCGTTGCAAAAGCCAAATTGTTTAAAGTAAAACTCGTAAGCGATGTGTTTTCAGTTAAGATTATATCTTCAAAATTTTCGCTTTTGGATACTTCAAGCTGATAAGAATTGACCTTAACGTCTTTTGTCCAACTTAAATCAACTGTTCGACCAACCTCGGATGTTTGATCCGACGGAAGCAACAATTGAACGGGATCAATACTTTCATTTCTAACCATTAACTCCAAGGGAATCGTTCTTGAGGCGCTTGCGCCAACTGCAACTAAATTAAATATAAAATCTTGAGAACCAATAGCATTAAGCCCAGACAACTGAATACTTCCTGTACTTCCAGTTGCTGAAATATTGGTTGGATTTAATTGAGCCACAACTCCAGCTGGTAAGTCCGCAAGGCTTAAACTCACAGCCTCATTAAATCCGGAAAAGGTTTTGTATTCAAAATTATATGTTACAATATTTTGATTACAAACCTCATGAGAATGGGTATCTAAAGAGATCACAAAAGGCATTTCTTTGATTTCAATGTCCTGAGTGTTAACGGTAAAATAAATTGAATTATTCGGGATAATTTTAATTCTAGCCTGATTGGTGGTTATAGTATTCGGAACGATGATGTGAGCGATTCCATCATTTAGCGTACCCGAAGCTAAGGTAGTTGGGAAAGTCTGACCGCCATCTGTGGACAAAAGAATGTTCACAGTTTGAGTATTGATGGGCGCTACATCAGTATTGGCTACCTCCCATGCTATTTTTTCCCTTGCGCCAGCTTCCCATATTACTCCATTTTCATTTTGAGAGGTAATCATGAAAGGTCCCGCAGCTGCATTTACGGTAAGCACTCGAGTATCAAAACTTACTTGTCCTTGTTGACCAATTGTTTGCGCATATCGGTCTCTTACACTAAGTCCCCATGTCAGTCTTCTTTCTACATTTGAAACTGTTTCCCACGCCTGATTGACACTGGGATTATCCTGGGTAAGATTGCCCGTCAAAACAGATTCCATTCTAGGTATAGTTCTTGTTGGACTTAGACTAGGAGGCAGAGAACGCGCTTGAGGCCCTACAGGTCTGTTGGGTCCAAAGTTGTCATGACTTACTTGACCTTTGTCTAATTGCTCCCAGCAATAATGAAGTGGAGCTCCTTCAGGATCCTCAGCAGTGGCGATCAACTCATAAGCTGTACCACTGGGTATTGTCAAATTTGGCCCTGCCTCAATTACAGCAGCTTGATTTTCATTCGGCAAACTAGTATAACAATTAGCCGTCTCAATATAGCTTAAAACGTCTTGAATGCTGTAATAATGAAAATATGGATCACTGTGACGGGCAACATTATCTGACCCAGTAATCCCTGCATAACCCATGATGGTAGTTCCGCTTCCAGGCTCTGCACTTTTACTTCCATTTTCGTAGGTATAGGAATAAGTATGAAAAGCTCCAAATTGATGCCCTATTTCATGAGAAACAAAATCTATATCAAAATAATCATTCATAAAAGGATCAGAATTAGAACCTTGAAAAGGGTGAGATGAAAAAGCGCTTCCTTTCTTCCCTTCCTTACAAACATTTCCAACTGACCCAGCGTCACCGTTACCACTTCCTGAGAAAGCAAAAAGATGTCCTAAATCATAATTTTCAGAACCAATAACCTCATCTAGCGTGGATTGTAATTCACTGTTTAAATTACTCGTGTAGGGATCGGTATCGGAGTCTGGATAAATCAAACTAACATCAGAAACCAATTCTAAATGAATTCCAAAATCATTTTCAAAAACTTCGTTTACTCTATGGATGGTGCTTATTACTGCTGCGTATGCATCTTCTTCGTTTGTTCCGTTTTCAGGATTATCATCTCCCCAAAACTTAGTATAACCACCCGAACCTGAAACTGCAATTCTAAATGTTTTTAAATCAGAAGCTATTTTTGATCGCGCTGTCAAAGCATTAGGTTTTTTATCTTCCTCTACTGTATTCTCAATTTCACTTGCTGTCTTACAACTAAATGAAGCAGCATGTTTTTGAGAACGTGGATAAGAAAAATAAGTATTTTCCAATTGCCTCAAAGGTTGAATAAAATGATGCTTTCCATCAGCGAGCATGATCCACGCATTTAATCCCATGGCCGAATAGGAAACCCTCGCCTTAACATTGGGACGAGATTTACTCCTGCCAATAAAAGTCTTAATATCAGGGTGTATTTTTTGAAGTTTTGGGGAAAGTACGGGAGAATTTAAGAGAATAAACTCCTCTTCAATTCCATTTTCATTAGGAAGCGTCAATAAGATCTCAGCTGAGGAAACTCTAGTTTTTTGAGATTTTGAACTAGAAATTTCATTTTTCAACTGCTGTTGGTCAAATTTAAAAAAACTCCAACTCTCTTCTTTTACTTCAAGTGTTTGCTCGATTTCCTCAGCAGACGCCTTGATCCAATACTTTTGAGCGTTAACAGATACAACACAGAAAATAAAAAATATAAAGCAGAAAACCGAAGTTGGGCAGGTGTTAAATTTATTTTTTTTAATGTTTCTATTTTTAATTGTTGCTTTAAAAGTTTATGCAATTTAAACGTACTTTTGCATACTGACAAAATTATTAATGCAAGTAGTTCAAAACATAGGAAACTATTCCGCTCAAAACCCCTCAATTCTAACCATTGGAACCTTCGATGGTGTTCATATTGGTCATCAAAAGATAATCAAAGATTTGGTGAAAGTTGCAAAAAAAAATAATTTATGTTCAATTGTCCTTACTTTCTTTCCTCATCCTCGAATGGTTCTTCAGAAAGACAGTGATTTAAAGATGATTGACACCCTTGAAGAAAAACAGCATTTTTTAGAAAAAATGGGCGTCGACGTGCTCATAGTTCATCCTTTTTCAAGAGCTTTCTCTCGATTGACAGCCCTCGAATTCACCCGTGACCTACTTGTAAATCAACTAAAAATCTCTCAATTGGTCGTTGGGTACGATCATCGGTTTGGGAGAAACAGAGAGGCAACTATTGATGATTTAAAGTCTTTTGGTTTGGATTATAATTTCACTGTAGATGAGATTCCTTCTCAAGACATCGAATCGATCGCTGTAAGCTCTACCAAAATAAGAAATGCCTTAAATAAGGGTGACTTAAAAACCGCCAATCAATTTTTGGGACGACCTTTCGGTCTAACAGGAACAGTCGTTAAAGGAGATGGAATTGGAAAAAAGTTTGGATTTCCAACCGCCAATATTCAAGTCAAACAAGATTATAAACTACGGCCTCAAAACGGCGTTTACCTTGTAAGAAGTGAACTATCAGGCATCGCGTTTTTTGGGATGATGAACATCGGAATGCGCCCAACGGTATCGGGAAAAACAACACAGACCGAAATTCATTTTTTTAATTTAGACCAAAACCTCTACGATCTAGAAATATCTCTTGAAGTTTTAGAAAAAATCCGAGAAGAAGTTAAATTCAACTCGACAAATGAATTGACTGAACAATTAAAAAAAGATCGCATTAATTGTGAGAAAATCATTGCCGAATACAAGTAAAAAATGAAAAAATCAAAAGCATTCTTATACCTTTGTAACACTAAAATTTAAGTCATGTTACCGCTCATCTACATTCGAGAAAATCAAAAGGCCCTAAAACAAGGTCTTGCCAAAAGAAACTTTGCTCAACCTGAACTCATCGACAAGATCATTGAAATAGATCAATCGCGAAGGGCTTTACAAGCTGAGTTAGATGACGTTTTGGCGAAAAGCAACAAGCTGGCCAAAGAGATTGGATCTTTATTTAAGACAGGAAAGGCAGAAGAAGCCAACGTCTTAAAAAAAGAAACCATAACACTCAAGCAGCTTTCAAAAGGTCTTCAAGAAGAGCTACAAGAGGCTGAAAAAGCTTTATTGGAAGTGCGAACTCAAGTTCCGAATGTACCACATGAAAGTGTTCCTAGCGGTAATTCTGAAGATGATAACGAAGAAATATTTCAATCGGGAACAATTCCTGAATTAGAGGAAGCTGCACTCCCCCACTGGGAATTGGCCACGAAATATGACATTATAAATTTTGAATTAGGAAATAAAATAACAGGGGCTGGATTTCCCGTTTACAAAGGAAAAGGTGCTAGGTTGCAACGCGCTTTAATTCAATATTTTTTAGATAAAAATACTGGTGCTGGTTACACAGAATACCAAGTCCCACATTTGGTAAACGAAGCATCGGGTTTTGGGACGGGTCAATTGCCCGATAAGGAAGGTCAGATGTATCATGTACAAAATGATGGGCTTTACTTAATTCCAACTGCTGAAGTTCCTTTGACCAATATGTTTAGAGATCAGCTACTTAATGTAGGAGATTTGCCCATTTGTTTGACAGGATACACCCCTTGCTTTAGAAGAGAAGCAGGAAGTTATGGTGCTCATGTGAGGGGACTCAACCGACTTCACCAATTTGATAAAGTAGAAATTGTTCGACTTGAAGAACCTAAAAACTCAATGGCTGCTTTGGATAAAATGGTGGAACATGTAAAAGAGATATTAAAAGAACTAGAACTTCCTTACCGAGTTTTAAGACTTTGCGGAGGTGATCTTGGTTTTACTGCCTCGTTGACTTATGATTTTGAAATCTATTCGGCCGCTCAAAAAAGATGGTTAGAAATAAGCTCGATATCTACTTTCAACGGCTTCCAAGCAGAACGATTACAGTTGAGATATAAAGACAAAGAAGGCAAAAAACAACCCGTTCACACCTTAAATGGAAGCGCACTGGCGTTGCCAAGAGTTGTCGCTGGATTATTAGAAAACTTTCAAACAAAAGATGGAATTCGAATCCCAAAAGTACTTGTTCCTTATACTGGTTTTGATCTTATTAATTAACCCATGATTCTTTACAATGTTACCAATCACGTAGCGCCAGAAATTGAAAGTCAATGGCTGGAATGGCTCAACGAAACACACCTCCCAGAAATGATGGCTACTGGTGTTTTTGCCTCGGCATTGGTGTTGCGGGTTTATGACGGGTTTGATGCCGCAGAAACAGCTTATGCTATTCAATATTCCGCCAATAATCATGATGATCTTGATCGTTTTTTGAAAGAAAATAAACAAAAGCTAAAATTACAATCGCTAAAATTATTTGGAAAAAATGTATTACAATTTAGCACCCAACTTGAAGTTCTAAGCCAGCATTCATGAAAGACGTATTTGCAAAAAAAAGATTAGGACAGCATTTTTTAACCGATTTAAATATCGCTCAAAAAATAGCGGATCAATTGGATTTTGTAAGCTACGATAAGGTTTTGGAAATCGGCCCTGGTATGGGGGTTTTGACCCAATTTTTAAATTTAAAAAAAGGAACTTTAGATCTCATTGAAATTGACCAAGAATCCGTAATCTATCTTCATCAAAAATTTCCTGAGCTTAAAAATCACATTCACCTTGGGGATGTTTTAAAAATAGATTTAACCACTATTTTTCCTTCAGGGGATTTTGCAATCATTGGAAACTTTCCCTATAACATCTCCAGTCAGATTTTGTTTAAAACCTTAGAAAACAGAGTTCGTATTCCTTTTTTTTGCGGAATGTTTCAAAAGGAAGTAGCACTCAGAATTTGTGGAAATCCTGGAAATAAAACCTACGGAATCCTTTCTGTCTTAAGTCAAGTCTACTACGAGACAAACTATCTCTTTGATGTTCCCCCCAATGTATTTTCACCTCCGCCTAAAGTAAATTCAGGAGTAATTGCATTGAGACGAAAAGAAAATTTAGTGATTGATTTTGATGAAAAACTATTGTTTAGAGTGGTCAAAACAGGTTTTCAGCAGCGTCGGAAAACGCTAAGAAATAGTCTAAAAAGTCTGGATATTCCTAAAACTATTTTAGAAGATAGTATCTTTGACCTAAGACCCGAAAGGTTATCAAGTGATCAGTTCATCGAATTGACAAAATTAATAGGCAATGCAAAGGTTTGAAATCAACAAAACAGTAATTGATTCTATTCAAGAACTCATTGAAAAGGGTGCTAATGCCAAACTACGTGTTAAACTCAAAGACTTTCATTATGCCGATATTGCCGAAATAATTTATGAACTTTCTACTGACCAAGCGATCTATCTTATCAAGCTTTTGGACAGTGAAAAAACAGCAGAAGCACTTGCAGAGGTGGATGAAGATACTCGAGAACGAATTCTTGAAAAACTATCCGTCAAAGAAATTGCAGAGGAAATATCAGAGTTAGATTCGGATGATGCAGCAGATTTGATGGCTGAATTGTCTGAAGAACGCCAAGAGCGGGTGATGTCCGAAATAAGTGACACCAGCCATGTGGATGATATTCGCGAGTTGCTTGCTTATGATGAAAACACTGCGGGAGGCCTCATGGCAAAAGAGATGGTCGTTGTACAAGAGGGACTAAGTGTCTTAAAATGCCTCAACGCGATGCGGGCTCAAGCCGAAGAAGTCACACGGGTTCACTCCATTTACGTTGTGGATGATAAGAACAGACTCAAAGGCAGGCTCTCTCTTAAGGATTTAATTACAGCCAATTCCAAGGCCATTGTAAAAGACGTTTGTATCCCTAAAGTAGATTTTGTCACCGCTGATGTTTCTGGTGAAGAAGTGGCTAAAATCATGACCAAATATGACCTAGAAGCCATTCCGGTTGTCAATGATAAAAAAGTATTGTTGGGTAGGATTACCATTGACGATATTGTTGATTTAATAAAAGAAGAGGCAGAAAAAGATTATCAATTGGCCGCCGGTCTTTCCAATGATGTAGAGGCAGGTGACACCATATTTCAACTAACAAGAGCAAGACTTCCTTGGCTTTTTCTGGGGTTACTCGGAGGCCTGGGAAGCGTTTTTATTTTAAAAGATTTTGAAGCCGTAATGGAAAATCCCGAGTTGCGGAATCTGTTTTTCTACACGCCTCTAATTGCTGCAATGGCAGGAAATGTTGGCGTACAATCTTCGGCAATTATTGTCCAAGGTCTTGCCAATGATGTGGTCAAAGGATCATTGTTATCCTTGCTCATCAAAGAAGTGAGTCTAAGCTTGATCAACGGATTTGCTTTGGCGGTCATACTAATCATCTTTGGACTCCTCATCAATCAAGACATTAACATTAGTCTAACCATTGCTGGCTCCATGATGGGCGTCATTATCATCGCCGCATTAATTGGCACGTTTATTCCAATTTTTTTAAACAGAAAGGGAATCGATCCGGCCATTGCGACGGGTCCTTTCATAACCACTTGTAATGATATTTTTGGTATTTTCTTATTTTTCTATATCGCCAAAATATTTTTAGGTTTTTAAATAAAATCCAACATGAAAGTCTTACACGTCGATGAAAATCATCCTGCCCTAGTCGAAGGTTTAAAAAAATTAGGCTTTCAAAATGACTTGGCCTATAAAGATAATCTAACGTCAATACTCGCAAAAATCGATCAATATGATGGCTTAATCATCCGAAGTAGATTTCCTGTAGACGAAGCTTTTTTGTTAAAAGCTAAAAAACTAAAATTCATAGGACGCGTCGGAGCAGGAATGGAAAACATAGACCTTGCTGCTGTGAAAAAGCACAACATTCAACTGGTTAATTCCCCCGAAGGAAATCGAAATGCAGTGGGAGAACACACCCTTGGAATGTTATTAAACTTATTCAACAAACTCCTCCCCGCTCATCAATCTGTTCAAAGCGGAAAATGGGAAAGAGAGCAACACCGTGGGGAAGAATTATCAGGAAAAACCATTGGCATCATTGGCTATGGAAATATGGGTAAAAGCTTTTCAAAAAAACTTTCAGGATTTGAGGTTAATGTTCTTTGCCATGACCTTCTCCCCAACGTTGGTGATGAAAATGCCCAACAGCTTGCTCTGGAAGACCTCCAAGAAAAATGTCAGGTGATCAGCCTTCACACGCCCGAAACTCCTTTGACTCAAAACATAATTGACGCTGCCTTTATTGATAAAATGAAAAATCCATTTTGGTTGTTAAATACCGCAAGAGGATCTGCAGTTGCATCTGATGCACTTGTAGAAGGACTAAAAACGGGGAAGATTTTAGGTGCAGGATTGGACGTCTTGGCTTATGAAAGCAAATCGTTTTCTACCGTTTTCAAAAACAATCAATTGCCCGATGCTTTGGCTTATTTGATTGCTGCAAAAAATGTAATCCTCAGTCCCCATGTCGCTGGATGGACTGTTGAAAGTCATTTGTTGCTTGCCACAACAATTGTAGAAAAAATTAAAAAAATCTACTTCTAGTTTTTCTTCCTAATTCTCTTTAATGACAAACTGAGCGGTTTTTAAGGTACGCTGCTCTAACAATACTTTTGCATCCCTATTTTTAATGAAATTAATTGCGGGTTTATCGAAATGTCTAATGGTGTAAAGGGAAACCCCATCAACGACTTTCACTTTAAATTTTGAAGCCAAAGCCTCTAACAGGCCCTCCAACTTATCATATTTATTATAAATACAAATCGAAAAGCTAATCGCAGAATTTTGAATCATCTCTACCCGCATTTGAAATTTATGTAATAGAGCAAATATTTCACTAATATTTTCTTCCACAATAAAAGAAAAATCCAAGGAGGAGAGTTTCAAAAGGGTTTGATTTTTCTTCAATATAAAGCAAGGAACCAATGGCTCTAAAGTTATGCCTTTAGATACCGAAGTTCCGTCATCTGCTGGATTTTCAAATGACTTAACAAACAAAGGGATTTCTTTTCGCTGAAGGGGCTGAAGCGTTTTGGGATGGATAACAGAAGCTCCATAATATGCCAATTCAATCGCTTCACGATAAGAAATTTGACGTAACAATTGGGTGTCTTTAAACACCCGAGGATCAGCATTTAAAACCCCAGGGACATCTTTCCAAATGGTAACCGATTCCGCATCAAGGGCATAGGCAAAAATTGCAGCACTATAGTCAGAGCCTTCTCGTCCCAAGGTGGTCGTAAGTCCCTCGGAATCACTTCCAATAAAACCTTGAGAAATCAGGGTTGAATTACCGTCGGCAGCTTTTAAAATTGATTTTTGAGTTGCCTCCCAATCCAGATTGGCATCGCGATAATAGCTGTCAGTTTTTATACATTTTCTGGCATCTAACCAGCGATTTTTAATCCCTTGTGAAGTTATATAATTGCTGATAATCGTCGTAGAAACCAATTCTCCTAAACTAACGACTTGATCATAAATTAAACTGTAATCTTTAGAATTATTATGACTTAAAAAAATAATAATCTCCTCAAATAATTGGTCAATATTTTCTTTGGTTTGGGCGGAGTCATGTTGAAAAAGTTCGGCTATGATTTGGTAATGATTTTGTTTTATCTTCTCAAGATCTTCAAGATACCGTGAGTTCTCATCAAAATAGTTCTTCACTACTTCTTCTAAGGCATTTGTGGTTTTTCCCATTGCAGAAACGACAATCAAGGTTTCTGAAAAGCCTGTGTGTTTTAAAACACTTAAAATATTAATTACTCCAGCAGCATCTTTTACAGAAGCGCCACCAAATTTGAATACTCTCATTTATTTTCTAATATATAGTTCTTAATGCTTGATCGATCCATCTGGACAATATTCCAATCTGACAATACTTTTGCGCCGCTTTTCTCATAAAACTGAATAGCAGTGGTATTCCAGTCGAGCACAACCCACTCTACCCGATCGACCCCAAGGGAATCAGCATGAGAAAGAAAAGCTTTATAAAGTTTTGTGCCAATTCCTTTTCCTTTCATTTTTTCAGTCACAACAAGATCTTCCAGATGCAGTGTAGCTCCTTTCCAAGTAGAATAACGAGGGTAAAAAAGAGCAATTCCAATGATTTTATTTTTGAAGACTGCCACAAAACAGTTGAACAAAGGATTTGAACCAAACCCATCCTCTTCAATGTTTTTTTTATCTAAAATAAGTGCGTCTGGTTCTTTCTCAAAAGTTGCCAACTCTTGAATTAACGCTAAAATTCCTTCAGCATCAGTCTTTACTGCTTTTCTGATTTCTACGTCCATAATAAATCGATTGCAAATGTAATTATCGTAAAAAGGTAATTTCAATTTTGTTGTGCTTTATCACATTTTCATGCTTTAATGTAGATAATATAAAAGCCTTATGGTTTTAAGACAGCCAACCAATAACTTTATCAAAAAAAAGTTTTGGTTGCTCGGCATGAAGCCAATGTCCTGCTCCGGGAATTCCAATAATTTCAGATTGGGGAAAATGTTCCAAAATCAATTCACCATCGATTGCTTGTTTTACATAATTAGAATTTTCTCCAATTATGAATAAGGTGGGTTTAGAATAATTAGCTTCAGAATCGAGGGCAGCTCCCAATTGTTCTCCACAGTTTTTTAAAACGACTATATTCATCCTAAATCCTAATTTTTCGGGAGTAATCCAATATAAATTTTTCAATAGAAATTGTCGCGTAGGCCGATCAGAAATGTATTTTTCTAATTGGATATCTGCTGTCTTTCTTGATTTAATAATATCAAAATCAATACTGCTCAAACCCTCTAAAATTGATTGGTGGTGGGGCTTATAGTATTTAGGAGCAATATCTGCTACGATTAGTTTTTCTGCTATATCAGGGTAGGCTGCTGCAAAATTCATGACCGTTTTTCCCCCCATAGAATGTCCTAACAAAATCACTGATTTCAAATTATGATGATGGACATAATTGTACAAATCCTTCACAAGTTCTCCATAAGAGAACTGATCGCTCCAAAAGCTCCTGCCATGATTTCTCTGATCAATCAAATGCACTCTATAGCCTTTTGCAGCAAAGTTTTGCGCTTGACTTTTCCAATTGTCGCTCATCCCCAAAAACCCGTGTAAAACGAGCAATTCTTTTCCTGAGTCTCCTATGATATTTGAGTGTAAAAGACTCATTTAACTAGTTTCTGCAGGTACATCGGGATGACATTCTCAAAGCCCAAGTATAAGGATTCACTCACCAAAGCGTGCCCAATGGAAACTTCTAACAGTTGGGGAATATTTCTTGAGAAAAAGGCTATGTTTTCTAGACTTAAGTCATGTCCCGCGTTGATTCCTATGCCCAAATCATTTGCGCAAATAGCAGCGCTCAAATAGGGAACTATTGCTTTATCTGGGTTTTTCAGGTAGTGTTCAGCAAAAAACGCTGTGTAGAGCTCGATCCGATCCGCTCCTGTTTTTTCGGCTCCTTTCACCATCTCCTCAACAGGATCAACGAAAATTGAGGTTCTTATGTCCAAACTTTTAAATTCTTGAATTACTTCACTTAAAAAGTCTTTATGTTTTACCGTATCCCAACCCGCGTTTGAGGTGATCGCATCCTCTCCATCTGGAACTAATGTAACCTGAGTAGGTCTAATTTGCTTGACAAGTTCAATGAATTTTGGATTTGGGTTTCCTTCAATATTAAATTCTGTATGAACAACTTCAGGCAGTGCTTTTGCATCTGCATAGCGAATATGGCGCTCGTCTGGTCTTGGATGAATCGTGATTCCTTGAGCTCCATAGGCTTGAAGATCTGCCGCAACTTTAAGTAAATTAGGGACATTGCCTCCTCTTGAATTCCTAAGAGTTGCAATTTTATTAATATTTACGCTTAATTTGGTCATTACTTTTACAATAAGGTGTAAAATTACAAACTTATGATGGCTTGATCTAAATTTTAATTATCAAAAGGTCTTCCAGATAAAGTTTTGTAATTTTACATCGAAATAACAGACCAATGAATATTGCAATCTATTGTGCTTTTGACACCCCCGCTACCATAGAGTACGCTAAAGCGTCCATTGCATATCTTGAAAAAGAGGGACACCCGCTCAGCTTGGATAAAAGATTAATCAACCATCTTACGGAAAAACCAAAAACATACGATGTCTTTAATCCTGAAGGAACCATCGATTCAAGAATTGACTTTTTGTTTTCTATCGGAGGAGACGGTACCTTACTTCGCTCCATTACTTTTGTGAAAGACAGTCAAATTCCTATTTTAGGAATCAACACAGGTCGTTTAGGTTTTCTGACCAGTCTTCAGAAGGAGTCTTTGAATGAAGGACTTAATAAATTTTTTCAAAAAAAATACAAATTGGTTCAACGGTCTTTGTTGTCCCTCCAACTTTCTTCATCGGTAGATTCGATTCAAGAGTTTCCCTATGCCCTCAATGAAGTAACTATCAACCGAAAGAATACCACTTCAATGTTAAACATTGAGACTCAAATTGATGAAGAATACCTAACAAGCTACTGGGCTGACGGACTCATTATTGCTACACCAACTGGATCAACAGGTTACTCTCTGAGCAGTGGCGGGCCAATCCTAGCTCCCGAAACCAAAGCCTTTGTGCTGAATCCCATCGCCCCGCATAACATCAACGTAAGACCTCTGATTGTTCCACAAGAAGCCGTTATTAAACTAAAAGTTGATGGCAGGGGAAGTGACCATTTACTGTCTTTAGACTCTCGGATTGTTACGGTAAGTAATGGAACTACTATAGAACTGAAAAAGGCTCCTTTTTCAATATTTACTGTCGAGCTTGACGGAGATAATTATTTCAAAACCTTAAGAGACAAACTATTTTGGGGTTATGACACCCGAAATAGGCAATAAATCTTCCTTTTATTAGTTTAAGTAAGAACACCAAGAACCCTAAAAAAAACAAGGGGTCAATGGGCTTTTTACTTTAAAACTTAATGAAAAGATTATTTCTTTTTCTTATCGCTATTAACCTCCAGTTGAATTCCTATTCTCAGTTTCACGAATTGGGTGCATTCATTGGTGGTGCTAATTATATTGGTGATGTAGGTGCTAGTTATTATGTTTACCCAGAGAATGTTGCCCTTGGATTAATTTACAAGTGGAACATGACGACGCGCTATTCATTAAGGGCAAGTGCCCTATTTACTAAAATAAAAAAGAGTGATTACAATCCTGTTGATACGAACCGTTTTAAACGAAAATATCGATTTAACAACCCCATACAAGAACTTTCAGTAGGAATTGAAATCAATTTTGTTGATTTTAATTTACACGGGAGCGATAGGGAATTTGCACACTATCTCTATTTAGGAGTAAGTTATTTTCAACACGACCTGTTTTATCACGACCTTGTTACCCTTGAGCCAGTAAAATATGACACCGCGAGGAGTTTTGCCCTTCCAATTATCGTTGGGGTGAAGACCAATCTAAATGCAAAAACAGTGGTCGGTCTGGAAATTGGAGCAAGAGCTACATTTACGGACAATATTGATGGAAGTAACCCTGTCGGTTCATTCAAAAACTCAACCGCACTAAAGTTTGGAAATTTAAACAATAATGACTGGTATGTTTTCACAGGTTTAACAATTTCATTTACCTTTGGTGATCTGCCGTGTTATTGTAAAGAATAATAATGAGGGAATACAAAAATGAAATACCACAACACCTTGCCATCATAATGGATGGAAACGGTCGTTGGGCTAAAAATAAAGGTAAAAACCGCCTCTTTGGTCACACAAAGGGTGTCAAAGCTGTTCAAGAAGTTGTTGAAGAGTGCGCTGTACTTAAAATCAAATACCTCACACTTTATGCTTTTTCTACTGAAAACTGGAACCGTCCTGAAGAAGAAATTGGGGTTCTGATGAAGTTGTTACTCAGTTCCCTAAAAAGCGAATTTGAAAAACTATTAAAAAACAGAATAAAGCTAAATGTCATTGGTAATACGGATCAACTTCCTTTGTCAGTTCAAAAAGAACTGGATTATGTTATCAAACAAACTGAAAACAACTCAGAAATGACATTGACTTTGGCACTTAGTTATGGAGGCCGTGAGGAAATTGAGAGCGCAATTAAACAACTTGCTGTCAAAGTTAAAAATAATATAATTTCTCCCGAAAAAATTGACCAATCCATTATAAATGAGCATCTTTATACCCGCGATTTACCAGATGTAGATTTACTGATTAGAACCAGTGGCGAAAAAAGAATTAGTAATTTTCTATTATGGCAAATCGCATACGCCGAATTGTATTTTTCAAAAGTACTTTGGCCTGATTTTAGAAAAAAACATTTACACAAAGCAATAATAAATTACCAAAAACGAGAGCGTAGATTTGGAAAAACAAGTGAGCAACTTCTTCAATAGGTCTCTCATCCGAGTAGATTTATTTCTAATTTTTATATTGTCTTTGAACTTTTCAATAATTCAAGCACAAGACCTTAGCGAATTTGTAAAGGGTAAAACCTATGTCATTGACACCATCACCGTTAAAGGATTAAAAACATTTAGCAATCAAACCGTTGTTTCCTACAGTGGACTCAGAAAGGGTCAAAAAGTAAGCATTCCTGGGGATGAGATCAGTGCAGTGATCAGTAAACTTTGGGGGCTCCAATTGTTTAGCGACATTAATTTTTACATTACCAAAGTAGAAGGCGAAAACGTCAGTTTGGAAATTGAAATTGATGAACTCCCAACCCTAACCAATGTGAAAATTAACGGAATAAAAAAGGGGAAAATTGAGACCATTATTGATGAAACCGAATTGACCAAAGGGAAAAAACTGTCTGAAAGTTTTTTGACCAATACCCGAAACTACATTATTAATAAATATAAAAAAGAAGGTTTTTTAAATACAAAGGTTGCTTTAAATATCATCCCCGACACTACTGAAAAAAACGGTAGAAAAATGGTGGTAAATGTGGACCGTGGGAAGCGCATAAAGATTAAAGAGATCAATTTTAATGGGAATGAGGTTTTTAGTAATAAAAAACTTAAAAGCAAGCTTAAAAAAACCAAATCAAAATTTCCACTTCGTTTTTGGAAGAAATCAAAATATATTGAGGAAGAGTTCGTTGGTGACAAAGACAACCTCATGGAGTTCTTCAAAGAAAAAGGATATCGAGATGCACGTATAATTAAAGACACTTTAGTTTTAAATGAAGACAACACCTTAAGCATCAGTTTTGATATTGATGAAGGGAATCGTTATTATTTTGGTGATATTTCTTTCTTAGGAAATACGGTTTACAACGACTATCAATTGTCCCAAGTTCTTGGAATTGTAAAAGGAGAACCTTACGATGGTGTTTTACTCAAAAAACGTATTGCAGATGAAAAGCCAGATGCAAACGATCTGACAAACCTATACCAAAACAATGGTTATTTATTTTCTAACATTAATGCTGTCGAGATAAGTGCTGAGAATGACACCATTAACTTTGAAATTCGGGTAACAGAAGGAAAGCTAGCAAGTTTCAATAAAATATCCGTAGTTGGAAACACCAAAACCAATGATCATGTTATCTATAGAGAATTAAGAACCAAGCCAGGAGAGCTATACAGTAAAGATCAGGTCGTAAGAACAGTTCGAGAGATTGGTCAACTTGGCTTTTTTGACGCTGAAGCCATCAATCCTGATTTTAAGAATGTTGATCCTAATGCAGGAACTGTTGATATAGAATACGGTTTGACAGAGTCAGGTGCAAGTCAAATTGAACTACAAGGAGGTTATGGAGGCGGTGGGTTCATTGGAACTTTGGGGCTTTCGTTTAACAACTTCTCGATGAAAAATATTTTTGATTTGGATTCTTACAAGCCCCTTCCCATGGGAGACGGTCAGAGTTTAAGTCTACGACTTCAAGCAAGTCAATTTTATAGAACTTATAGCTTTAGCTTTGCCGAACCTTGGTTGGGCGGTCGACAACCTGTTCAGTTCTCTACTTCTTTGTCGCATACGGTTCAATATCGTTATGATTACTTTACGGGTAGGGCTGACAAAAGTCAATCTTTTCAAATTAGTGGAATTAATTTAGGACTCGCCAGAAGGCTCAAAGTTCCTGATGATTACTTTACCCTATCACAGTCTATAGGTTATCAATACTACAACCTAAACAATTATTTCACAGGGCTATTTACCTTTGGTAATGGTGTAGCAAACAATCTTTCCTATACCATCGCTTTGTCCAGAAACAATACCTACACCAATCCTGTTTTTCCAATGGGAGGATCAAGCTTTAGTATTAGTGGGAAATTCACACTCCCTTATTCACTAATAAATGGTGTTGATTTTGCCGATCTTAAAAATCAGAGAGCGTTTCAAAATGTTGATGGAACCCCTGATGTCGCAAAAATAGATCAAGAAAGATTCAAATGGTTAGAATATTATAAAGTCAAATTTACTGGAACTTGGTACACACGAATTATTGATAAATTGGTTTTAAAAACACAAACCGACTTTGGGTTTATAGGGGCTTACAATCTGGACAGAGGAAATATTCCATTTGAAAGATTCTATTTAGGAGGAGATGGAATGCAGAATTATTCATTAGACGGTCGCGAAACGATAGCGCTTAGAGGATACAAGAATCAGTCTTTATCGAGTCAAAACGGTTCCTTGATATACAACAAGTTTTCGATAGAGTTGAGATACCCAATAACACTTAAGCCAAGTGCCTCTATTTACGCCTTATCTTTCTTAGAGTCGGGTAATGGTTATGACACTTTTAAATCGTTTAATCCTTTTAATTCAAAGCGATCTGCCGGAATGGGTGTAAGAATTTTTATGCCTGCATTTGGATTATTAGGAATCGATTTCGGTTATGGGTTTGACAATCCAGCCTTTGGATCAACAACACCGAACGGATGGGAAACCCACTTTATTATTGGACAACAATTTTAAAAATTAATCTTATCACCTCGTTTCTAAAATAATTTCAGTTTTTTTTCGTTCTCAAATTACCCATGAATAAAGAATCAGCCTTATGAAAAAAATTACGACACTCGCCTTAGTGTTTTGTATTGTCTCTCTAACAACCTATGCACAAAGAGGAGTTCGTATTGGTTACATAGACATGAATGTGATTCTCGGAAAAAACAAAGAGTTTAAGACTGCGAATCTGCTCCTTGAAGAAAAAATTGGACTTTGGAAAAAAGAAATAGAATTAAAAAAGATAGAGCTCCAACAAATGCAAGATCAGTTTGCTGTCGAAAAAATTCTATTAACTCCTGAATTGATCTCAGATCGGGAATTAGAAATTAAAGATTTCGCAGGGGATGTTATCTTTCTTCAAGAAAAACGTTTTGGCCCAAATGGAGACATGATGATTCAAAAAAACAAACTGCTTAAACCCATACAAGATCAAGTACTTAGCATTGTTCAAGACATTGCTAAGGAACGTAAATATGATTTTATTTTTGATCGATCTTCCGATATAATTATGTTATATTCGGCAAAAAATTACGATATTAGCAGCTTAGTTCTGAAAAGAATTCAATTACAAGAAAGAATTAAAAGCAGAAAAGAAAAAGTCGAATCTGCAAAAAAAATAACTAAAGGAATATAAATTATAATTTAAACTACTGATAATGAAAAAATTAACACTGATTTTCGCAGCTTTATCTCTTTTGATTGCTCCAATAACTGTTGCAAATGCACAAGCAAAAGTTGCCCACATTGAGTTTCAAAAGCTGATTAGTGAGATGCCAGAAGTTGTTTCTGCACAGAAAGAATTGAAAAAACTTGAGGAATCTTACACCAGCGAAATGGAAAACACTTACAAAGAATTCCAAACTAAAGCGCAAACTTATGCTGCTGATGCTGCCAATCAAACTGAAATTACAAATCAGGCACGTCAGAAGGAATTGGAAACAATGCAACAAAACATCCAACAATATCAGCAAACTGTTTCTCAGGAATTACAAAAAAAATCAGTTGAAATGATGCGTCCTTTAATTGATAAGGCTAAAGCATCTATCGATAAAATATCTAGTGAACTAGGATTCGAATTCGTTTTGGATTCAAGTACTGGTGGTAGTGTTTTGATCGCAAAAGGAAAAGACTTAATGGCGGAAGTGAAAAAAGACTTAGGTTTTTAATCACTCTCCTATCTCTTAATTAAAAGCTCCCTTTTTTCAATGGGAGCTTTTTTTTTAGATCTATTCTTCCTTAAACCAAGAAGAATAAGTAATATAATTGGCTGAAATCCTTTCAATTTCTCCCTTTTGTAATTCGGGATCGACGTCTTTTATCTTCTTTGCGGGAACGCCTGCATAAACAGTTCCAGGGGGGACAATCGTGTTTTTTGGTAAAACACTTCCAGCAGCAATGATACTATTCGATCCGATGACACAATCATCCATAATAATACTTCCCATACCAATCAACACTTGATCTTCTATCGTACAGCCATGCACTATGGCATTATGACCAATCGAAACATCATTACCGATCTTAGTGGCAGAGCGCTCGAAGGTTCCATGAATGACAGCCCCATCTTGAATGTTAACACGATCTCCCACAAGAATGGAATTGACATCCCCTCTTACCACGGCCTGAAACCAAACGGAACATTGGAAGCCCATAATCACGTCACCTATTAAAGTTGCATTTTCAGCAATGAAACAATCATCACCATATTTTGGAGTAAACCCCCGAACTGATTTTATCAACATAGATCCTATATTTTTTGTCTAAATTATAAAATTGAATTTTAAGATAAAAAGGGAGTCAAATATCCTGTGCTCTTTCACTACATTTGTACAAAATAACGAGATGGAAAAGTATACGATAGTTGGAGATTGTAAAAAAGGTGCCGCAATAGCGAGGTTTAAAATAACACCCGAAAGCGATGTGTTGATTTCAAAGACTTTTAGCAATATTGATCAAGCTGCCGATGCACCTTTGGTACAACAATTATTCTATTTACCGTTTGTTAAGAAGGTCGGCATTGAAAACAACACCATCATCATTGAGCGTTTTAGTATCTTGGAATGGGAAGAGGTTATTGTAGAAGTTGCGACTCAAATCGAAGATTATTTAAATGGTGGCGGTGCAATTTTAAACACCAAAGAAGTTACAAAAAAAGTACCTATTACGGTCTATGCCGAAAGTACACCAAACCCTTCGGCAATGAAGTTTGTGGTAAATAAAAAGTTGACAGAAGAAACAATTTCTTTTGAAAACGTAGATGCTGCTGTCGATGCACCTTTGATTACCGAGCTTTTTAATTTCCCTTATGTAAAGGAAGTTTTCTTAGATGAGAATTATATTTCTATAGGAAAACACGACACTACCGAGTGGGAAGATATCGTAAACGAAATCAGAGGGTTTTTAAAAACTTATCTTGAAGAAGAAAAACCTGTTTTAGGACAAAAATATACCCGTCCCGGGATGAATGAGAAAACAGATTCGACCAAAAACTTATCTGAAATTGAAAAAGAAATCGTTTCTATTTTAGAGGAATATGTAAAACCCGCGGTTGCATCGGATGGAGGAAACATTATTTTTGATTCTTATGAAAAGGAAGATAAGATGGTAAAGGTTGTTCTTCAAGGTGCTTGTAGTGGTTGTCCCTCCTCTACTTTCACCCTTAAAAATGGAATTGAAAACATCTTAAAAGACATGCTTCCTGGCAAAGTAGAATTGGTAGAGGCTGTGAATGGATAAACTTATTTTTTCTTTTTAGGCGGAGGAGTGTAGAATTCCTTGAGGTAAAAAGGTTCAAAATAAGCTAGATCTTCAAAAGCACTTTCTTTAAATGCTTTTTCAGCCAAAGGAATCATTCCGCTTGCTGAAGGATGTTGAATATCATCAACATATTTAATATGTTCTCCTGTGAATATGGATTTGCATTTTTCTGCACCTGATCCAAAGAAAACCCATGTTTTGTCTTTAGGGAAGTCCATAAAAGTGTCTTCAGTTATGATATCGGCTGAAGTTTCCCTTATAATTTCTTTTTTATTATTTAAAACCAAACTGTAAACCTCCATTCTTCTGGCATCAAACATTGGAAACAATATTTCGTTGGAAAGCGGTTGGTAAATTTCGGTAATTACTTGAAGAGAATTGACTCCTAGCAGGGGAAGGTCTAGCGCAAAACAGATTCCTTTTGCAGCGGCTACTCCAATTCTAAGTCCTGTGTAAGAACCCGGCCCTTTACTTACAGCAACAGCGTCTAAATCAGATAAGTTCAAGTTCGCTTTTTCGAAGACTTGTTGAATAAACCCATGCAATTGTTCGCTATGGCTGTATTCCATAGAAAATTTTTCAACCAAAGCAATTTGTTTGCCATTCCTACTTAAAGCGACCGAACAATTTTTAGTAGCCGTCTCAATATGTAATATTGTATTCACAAGGCAAAAATAAATAAACGGAGACTTTGAAGCTCCCTTTTTTTCAATTAAGAATAGAAATATTAACCCGTAATCGGTATGCCAAAATAAAATTCCAAAACCTTAAGCTTAAAAATGTAGTCAAACTTAGCGCGAACCAAGTCTGAAGTGGCATTGTTATAGCGCTCGGTGATCTGATTAAAGTCATAGGAATTCATCACCCCTGCATCAAAACGATTGATGGCATCTTGATACGTTCTTTCTCTTGCCAAAACAGTTTTCTTTGCGGCTTCGTAAAACTTATAAGCACCCAAGGCACTATTGTAAGCTTGATTTATAGCGCTTTCCAAATTTAACTTTTCCTGTTCAAATTGATTCTCCGAACGCAACAAGTTTACTCTAGAACGTTTTACGTTATTCCGAATTGAATTTCCATTAAAAATCGGAATACTTAATCTCACCCCAAAGTTATGTCCCTCATTGTTGTCCAATTGTTTTTGAAAAGACAATGGACCAATAACCTTATTTTGTTCAACACTTCTTAACACTTGATCTCCAGAACCCGAAACAAACCCTATGGGGACGTCCCTAAACGTCCCGTCGCCCGCAAGTCTATCTGCATATGAAACCCTAGAGTTATAGCCGTAATATGCCGTTAAACTGGGTTGTAAGTTTCCTTTCGCCAATGAAATGTCTTTTTTAGCAATTTCGATATTTGTTAAATAAAGCTGTATGTCATTTCTAAAGGTCAATGCCTTTTCAAAAATTTCCTTAGGGGTTTGTAGCAATATATCAGAAATTGGGACGTCAAGGTCTTCAACTACAATGTCAAAATTTTCATAGTCGGTAATTAATAACATTTGTGCAAGATTAATTTTAGTCAATCTCAAATTATTTTTCGCCTGAACCAAGGCTTGCTCCTGAGTTGCCAATGTGGCTTCGATTTCTAAAATATCGGATTTAACCTTAACACCCGCTTCAATCAACTCTTTGGTCCGCCTTGCATCTTCTGTAGTGATTTTAAACTGTGATTCCTGAACCGTTAAAATCTCCTTGTTAAACATCACTTGTAAAAACGCATTTGCGACCAATAGTTTTACATCATCGGCCATATCATCCAATTGGTATTGATTGGCCAAAATAGAAAGATTCGCACGATGCAATTGATTAATGTTTTTTAACCCATTGTAGAGCGTCAAATTCACATTTGCGCCCAAAGAAGTATATTGGGTTGTGGTGTTTTCAAGTAAACCAGTCGTAATGTTTTGATTCAATCCCACATTCCATGAGTGCGAAGTTTGGGCATTTAATGTTGGGAGAAAGCTTCCCTTGGCGTCTAGCTTACTAAGCTCGGCTTCTAGAATCCCGAGCTGTGTTTGTTTGAGAGAAATATTTTTCTCCAAAGCCATTTCGACACACTCTTGAAGGGACAATACTGTCTTTTGAGCATTTACTATTCCAGCAAAAAAGAGAACAGATAAAAAGAAAATATATTTAAAATTTTTCATGCTTGAATCTATTTATCAGAGTCTTCCTCTCCTATTTTTTTAGGTTCTGTCTTATTCCAGACCTTTACTTTGTCTTCCATTTTTAATCCTGAAAAAATTTCAACATTGATGCCGTCAGAAATTCCTATTTTAATATCCTTTCGTTCAAATTCTTGGTCTGTTTTCATAATCTCAACATAAGGTTTGTTGCTGTCGCGATCAAATTGAAGTAAAGATTCGGAAATGGTCATGACACTGTCTTTCTTCTCCAAAACAATCGATGCATTGGCGCTATAACCTGCTCTTATAAATACAGAGTCATCCAGATAAACATCTCCTTCAATCTTAAACTGAACCGTTCCTTCTTCCTCGTTACCTTTGGGGGCAATAAACTTTAATTTGGCATCAAACTCTTTGTCCTGAACAGCTCCCAAAGTTATTTTTAATGGCATTTCTATGACCAATTCTCCCACCTCGGCCTCGTCTACTTTTCCTTCGAAAATCATTTTTTTAAGATCCGCAATCGTTGCGATGGTTGTTCCAGCATTGAAAGTATTACTTTCAATTACCTGATCTCCTTCTTTGATTGGAATTTCAAGAACAGTCCCAGCAACAGTAGAACGAATATTTGTATTCGCAGTGCTAGAACCCCCTGCAGACCCTAATTTTATAATTTGCAAATCAGACTGAGCATTATTGACATTTTGTTGTGCCTGACTGTATCGCAATTCAGCATTTTCAAAATCTTGTTTAGATATAATTTGCTTGTCAAATAAGCTTTTATTTCGGTCGTAATCCACCTTGGCATTTTTCATCTCAATGATCTGATTAGCCAGTCGTCCTTTTGCACTATTGAGGGCTTGTTCGTTAGGGACAACTTTTACCTTGGCCAGCAAGTCTCCGTTAGTAACAAGGTCTCCCTCTTCGACAAAAAGTCGCTCTATAATTCCTGAAATTTGAGGTTTGATCTCCACTTCGTCTTCCGGAATAACTTTTCCTGTTACAACCGTTTTTTTCTCTATGGATAATAATTTGGGTGAGATCGTTTCATACTCAATCAACCCCTTGCTATTCGTCTTTATGAAATAAAGTGTAGCAAAGATGGCTCCGAAAATGACTAAAGCAATTCCGATGTATTTGACAATTTTCATATTAATTTATTTTAATTTAATTATTCTTCTCTTAATGCGTCAATGGGTTTAATGCTCACAGCTCGTTGCGCTGGAATCAATCCAATTAGTGTTCCTAATGTTACCATGATTAATAATGCACCAAGCACTAAGGGTATGGGGACTGTAGGGTTTGTGTAGGGGAAATCTGTCTTATCTATTGTTAAAAGGTTGATGATCGCAAGCAGGAAAGACCCTAAGATGATCCCTAAAATTCCTGCGATTGTTGTTAGAAAAACTGACTCCAATACGATTTGAATCCTTACTTCGCCTGGGGTAGCTCCGAGGGCTCTTCTAACCCCCAATTCTTTAGTTCGCTCTTTAACAGAAATCATTAGAATATTTCCAATTCCAATTACACCTGCAAAAATGGTCGCCAGCCCCACCACTAAGGACAGAAATGTCATTCCTTTTGCAAAACCCATGATTTTGGCAAAAACCTCTCCAATATTAAAGGCTCCAAAAGCTCTTTCATCATCCGGTGAAACACGATGAATACGCTTCAATGTTTGCTTAATTTTTTTTTCAACTGCCACGGCATCAGCATAATCATAGGCAGCGATTGTGAACCAATCTACGTCATCTCCCGTATTGTATAGCTTTCTGTAAGTCTCAAATGGAATGAAAATATCCCCATCAGTTTCAAAACCACCGCCTTGAATAAATTTATGAACCCCTATCACCTTAAAATAAACATCATCAATCCTGATGTATTGACCCACTGGATCTTCGTCGGGCTCAAATAGTTCTAACTGAGTACGCTCGCCAATTACACAAACTTTACGTTCATATTTTATGTCTTCATCATTAATAAACCTGCCGTTGTCGTATATTTTTTTTGTGGCAATTTTAGTATACACAGGGAAATCACCATAAATGTTATAAGGTTTAGATTTGTTCTTTCTAACCACTTGGGCCGGAATACTTCCAAAAACTCCTTTTGCATTTCGAGGGGCGATAAATTGAATTTCTGGGATTTGTTGTTTTAAGGTTGTCGTGTTTTGAATCTTAAGTTGAGGGGACCTCCCGACTTTAAATCCCGAATAAGGAATACTCGTTCTTGCGGCCCATATAAACATTGAGTTCATAGCAATATTTTCAAATTGCCTCTCAAAGCCATTGTCTAAACCTTTTGCCGATCCTGAGAGTGCTATATAAATAAAAATACCCCACAAAACACCAATCACCGTGATGACCGTCCGAGTCTTGTTCTTAGCAATAGATCCAAAAATCTCTTGCCAAGTATCCCAATCAAAAATTATTTTTAAACTATTCATCTCTTAGGGCTACTATGGGTTTAATACTGGCAGCTCTTTTTGCAGGAATATAACCCGCGATGGCGCCAAAAAGAATCAATAAAAAAGTTGAAAAAATTGCTGTACTTGATTCTATATATGGGTTTAAAATAAAAAAATCTTTCAGTTCCTCTCCGATGCTTTTGAGTAATATAATTCCACCGATCATCCCAACAAATCCTGAGATTGTTGTGATAAAAATAGATTCATGTAAAATCATATTAATCACACTTTTTGGTGTTGCGCCAAGGGCTTTTCTGATCCCGAGTTCCTTGGTTCTTTCTTTTACTACAAAAACCATAATATTTGAAATACCAATAATTCCTGCAATCAAGGTTCCAATCCCGACAAAGGTGACTATCAATTGTAAAACTCCTGCAAACTGTTGATTTTTTTTCAACTGATCCGCAACATTCCTAATGTAGATTCCATTTTCGTCAGTTGGATCAATATCCTTTTTATTCTTCATGAAAAGTCTTAACTGTTTTTCAAAAGCTAGGGCACCAGCATGACCTATTTCTGGTCGAAAGCTTACAATAATCTGACTAATCTTATCATTGTTTTTTTCCAAAACTTGTCTTGTGGTGTAGGGCATATAAATCAAACGCTCTTCCCTGTCACCGCCTTCATCCTGAAAAACACCTACAACCTTAAACGCACTTGACCCCAATTCAACATATTTACCCATTGGATCTTCGTCTTTGAACAGATCTTTAGCTACCATTCTTCCAATGACGATGTTCTTTGTGGCATCCTTGACATCTGCTTGATTGATGTAGCGCCCTTTCATCATGATTGTTTTTTCAACAATTTGATGGGAAGGCCCCACTGCTCTGGTACTATAATTATCTGATTTATTCTTATATCGAGCCCTTGCACCTCGAGTAATCCTTGGAGTAATTGATTCCAAATAGAAAGCAAAGTTTTGCCCTATATCAGTCAGATCGCTATTTTCAAATTCAATCCTTCTGTCGGCCTTAAAGCCTTTGTAGGGTTTTGATGTTTTCCCTCCAAAGAGCCAGAGCGTATTGGTTGCATCATCAAGAAAAAATTTACCGAATGAATTTTTCAAACCATTGCCAAAGCCAAAAAGTACAATGAAGATGAAAATCCCCAATGCAACCGTAAAACCCGAAAGAAAAGTTCTTAATCTATTTTTCTTTATGGTCTCAAATATTTCTTGCCAACGGTCCCTGCTAAACATATTAAGAAATTAATACTTGTTTTACTTTTTTATCTTCTAGGATTACCCCATCTCTTAACGTAACAATACGTTTACACATGTTAGCGATGTCAATCTCATGAGTAACCACCAAAATGGTTTTCCCCTCATTATTAATTTGTTGAATTAATCCCATAACTTCATTTGAAGTAACCGAGTCTAAGGCCCCTGTGGGTTCATCAGCCAACAAAACTTTTGGTTGGGATGCCAATGCTCTCGCAATCGCTACCCGTTGTTTTTGTCCTCCAGAAAGTTCGCTTGGTAAATGGGACGACCAATTTGCAAGGCCAACTTTTTCTAAATATTCTAGGGCAGTCTTTTGTCTTGATTTTCTATTTAATCCTTGATAATAGAGGGGTAAAGCGACGTTTTCCAGCGCGCTTTTATAATTTATCAAATTGAAAGACTGAAAGACAAACCCTAAAAACTTATTGCGGTATTTTGCTGCGAGTGTTTCATCTAAGTTTTCAATCAATACGTCATCGAGTTTATAGTCGCCCTCGTCAGCAACGTCCAGCATTCCCAAAATATTAAGCAACGTAGATTTACCCGATCCTGAAGAACCCATTATCGCCACCAGTTCTCCTTCTTCAATCTCAATGTTGATTCCTTTCAGCACTTGAAGTGAGGAATTTCCCATTTTATACGATTTGTAAAGATTTTTGATTTCTATCATCAAAGATTTATTTGGGTTAATTTAAGTTAAACGCCGGTCAGTAGGATTTTTCATTCATGATTTACCTTATTGATAGACTAAAACAAACTGTATTGGTTTAATATAACTTTGACTTATTATCATAAAATATCTTCAAATATATGTAAAAAAAGGTATTTGGCAATGCACAGTACTGTTTATTTTAAAACTTCACTATAACTGATCGATAAAAAACGACTACTTTCTAACCATTTTGAATATCTGATATCCTACAAATGCAACGAGTAAGTATGGAATCGCCATCAAATAAATAATTCCACTATTGATTCCTTTGGCCGTTTCTTGCCCGGCTTCAGATTCTAATACTGCTCTGCACATTGAACACTGCGCCTGAGCCTCTATCATAAACGCCAAACTAAAAAAAACTAAAAAAATAATTTTACGCATATTTTTAATAATAGGGGGAAATCATAACATATACAACAACACCTGTGACAGCGATATATAACCAAATAGGAAAAGTGATCCTCGCTATTCTTTTATGATCTTCAAAGTTTTTAGAAATTGCACGAACATAGGTCACTAAAACCATCGGAATAATACCGATGGACAAAAGAATGTGAGTTATCAGAATGAAATAATAAACATACTTAATTGAACCTGTCCCACCATAAGAGGTGCTATCAGAAGTCATGTGATAAGCGACATACATAACCAGAAAGGCGAGAGATAAACCAATCGCTGTTTTCATTAGACCTTCGTGCAGTTTTATTTTTTTATTTTTAATCGCAATCAATGCTAAAACAAGTATAATCGCAGTAATACCGTTAATTGAAGCGTAGATTGGGGGTAAAAAAGATAATGGTGTTACGTTAGGAATTTTGACAGTAAACAATAAGGCAACTATTAGGGGAATCAATACAGAAACCACGGTAATCAACTTTTTATATTTTATGGGATTGGGGCTTACTTCATTCCTTTTCATAATCATTCTTATTATTCTTTTAAAAGTAAAGCAATATCTTCAATCAGCAAATCAACGTCCTGAATTTCTTCCCCTTCCTTGTCCAAACCTGAGTAATAGACAATGGGGTTGTCAAATCGATCAACTTTTGATCTAATATAGCCGTTTTTGTCAATTAACGCAAAATATCCTTGGTGTTCAAAACCACCAGCAACGGCAGGATTTATACCTGCAAAAATACTAAATCCTTTGTTCGCAAGTTCATATACTGTTTTGACATCGCTTGTAAGAAAATGCCAATTTTGTGACTTTACATTGTAAGATTCTGCATATTTTTTTAATACATACGGAGTATCGTTTGCCGGATCAATGGTGAATGAGGCGATTCCAAAATCTTGTCGGTCTCCGAAACGATCGTCTATAATTTTCATATTCTTGTTCATAATCGGACAAATGGATGGGCATTTTGTGAAGAAAAATTCTGCCAAATGAACTTTTCCCTTAAAATCTTCATTCCCTATAAAAAGACTGTCCTGATTAAGCATGAAGAATTCGGGAACTTTTTTTGCTTCACCGTTAAGCTTAATGTAAGCCAAAGGTTTGGCCGGCGCTGAACGATTGTCTTCTACTTGGGTTCGATTGGCAATACGGTTAATGATTTTTGGAATAAATAGAACTCCAAAAACTACAATTACCATGATTAAACCAAAAGAGGAATATTTATTCATATTATTCTGGCGTTTGTGGTTTATTGTATTTTTTCCATGCCCTCCTGTACTCGGCTAATATAACCTTAACATCATCAATCATCTTATTGTTAATCTCAGCGACAGATTGTGAATTAAAACCATATAACGTGCCTTGATCTTCATCATCGTCTCGACCTCTCAAACTGCTGTTCTTGTCGATTATGAAAACATAAGGTGAACTAAGACCAGTTGATAATTCAAGTGGGGCTTTTAAGCTGCTAAACAACGATTCAATTTGTTCGGAAGTGCCAAAAACAAATTTCCACTTAACAAGATCGGTTCCAGCGCCTTCGCTAAGTTCTTTTTTTAATTCAATAACCCTGTCTTGTTGTCCTTTTTGGAGAATCATTACAAACTGAAAGTCTTCAAACTGATAAAATCTTTTGTATATTTTCTGGTTAAGATTGAGCGCGTCTCCTCGTTTTACGGAAATTTCACTGCCCCAAAAACCCAGTACAGAAATTTTGTTTTTAAAATTAACTACTTCACCTGAAAGTGACTCCCATTCATCAATTTGATTTACCTCCTCTGTAAGAACAGGAAGTAAAGCAAAATTGTTCTTCCCTGATGCAAAGAACAAATAGATTACAATAGGAAAAACAAAAAGGATAACTAAAACAAAGTATTTTTTAAAAGCATTGCTCATAACAAAATTATTTGTTTTTTAGGGCATAAATGGGTTTTGACTTTAAAAGTTCCAGCTCACAAAACCTTTGAACATTACGTCGAAAATATAGTCTGCTTCAACCAAAAGAATAAATGACAGGTAGGGAATCAAGATGAGCAAAGGAAGAACAATCGATCCTTTTAAACCCCCTTTTTCATCTCTAATGTGCATAAAATCCCAAGCGATATAATAAGCTTTAACGATGGTCAAAATAAGGAATATCCAGTTTAATATCTTCATGTTTAAAAAAGAATTCATGAGGGCTGCAGGTTTCACTATTCCTAAAACAACCTCAACTGTTGTCACTATAGAAAGAAAAATAAGTACCCCCCAAATCTTTTGTTGATTGGATTTAAATTTAAGTAATCCTCTGAAAATCGCTAAGTTGTGTGCGTCGTGAGCCATTGATTATTTATTTTTTAAACGAGATAGAAAAATGTAAAAACGAAGACCCATACCAAGTCAACAAAGTGCCAATAAAGACCAACTTTTTCAACCATTTCATAATGTCCTCGGCGTTCGTAAGTACCAATAATTACATTGAAAAAAATGATGATATTGATGATTACACCAGATAAAACGTGAAATCCGTGAAATCCTGTAATAAAGAAGAAAAAGTCTGCAAACAATCGATTTCCATATTCGTTATGCACCAAGTTTGCCCCCTCTACCACCGCAACAGCAGTGTCGATTTGATCCAAAGAGTCATCCCGAGACAGAATCACCTTATGACCAGTTGCATCAATTTTTTCACTTTTAATTACTAAATTATTATTGGCTTCAAATCCCTTTACAACTTCTTCGACAGAAAAAGATGGTAGACTTGAACCAGCATCATACCAAATTCCATTGCTTGCTTGATGAACATCTCTTTTGGTAGGTACTTCAAGGGCAAAATCAGCAATTGCTATTCTTTTTCCGGTACTCGCGTCAACAAATTGAAGGATCTGCCCCCCTTTTGTTTCCAGAGCTCCGTATTCTCCTTTGATAAAGTTTTTCCATTCCCAGGCTTGAGAACCAACAAAAATTGCACCCCCAATAATGGTAAGCAACATATAAAAAGTAACTTTTGCTTTTTGCATGTGGTGACCTGCGTCAACTGCCAATACCATTGTTACAGATGAAAATATTAATACAAAAGTCATCAAGGCAACATAATACATCGGGGCGTCTACTCCGTGTAAAAAAGGGAAGTGAGTAAATACCTCATCCGCAATGGGCCAAGAATCCATGTTCTTAAATCTTGAAAAACCATAGGAAACCAAAAAACCAGAAAACGTAAGCGCATCCGAGACGATGAAAAACCACATCATGAGTTTTCCATAGCTTGATTTGAGAGGTCTTTCCCCTCCGCCCCAAACGTTTGTTTCTTCTGTATTTTCCGCTGCTGTTAAATCCATAAACTGTAAGTCAAGTTAGTTTGGTGCAAATTTATATATTTTACCTATAAAGAAGAACAAATAGGTACAAATAAATCCATAAAATATCAAGAAAATGCCAAAATAAATATGCCAGTTCAAAACCTAAAGTGTTTGTTCCTTGATACTGGTTGCGCGAAAGTTGAAAATACACATACATTAAGACTATAAGTCCCGCAAAAAGGTGAGCCAAATGCAATAAGATTAAAACATACAAGAAAGAGGTGGTAATCGAACTTTCGGCACCTGTAAAATAATACCCTTGACTGATGATGTCTCCAAATCCTTTAAATTGAAAATAAACAAATAATAAAGCAAGCAAGAAAGTTATAATCACAAAAAGTTTGGTTTGCTTTATGTCTTGAGACATCAAATATTTTTTGGCAAAAAAGAAGGTAAGGCTGCTCAAGAAAATTAAAACTGTGCTGATTGCAAATGCTGAGGGCATTTCGAACTGGGTCAGCCAATCAACCCTAGAACTACTGACTACGTAGGCACTTGTCAGTCCAGCAAAAGTCATTGACATGCTGATCATCCCGACCCAAAGCATCATTTTTTTTGCTTTTTGTTCTTTTATTTCTAATTCATTCATATTAAATAAATTTATCAATTACATAGATTAACTGTAGGATCGTGATATAACCAATACTTGCAAACATTAGTTTTTTGGCTGAGTCTTTTGTCTTGAGTTGCATTAACTTAATTGCATAATAGAGGAGGTAAAGCCCAATGATTAAAATTAATATTGCCCCAGGAATAGACAAGTGGAGATTTCCAGTATAAGAAGTAGCGGGCAATAAAGAAATAACGATGGTCCAAAGCGTGTAAAACACAATCTGAAATGCTGTAAGTCGATCTGGGTTTCCAGAGGGTAACATCTTGAATCCTGCTTTCTTGTAGTCATCATCCAACATCCAGCCGATGGCCCAAAAGTGTGGAAATTGCCAAAAGAATTGAACCATAAACAATGTCCCTGGTTCTATGCCAAATTTGCCAGTCGCAGCTACCCAACCAAGCATAAAGGGAATTGCCCCAGGAAATGCTCCTACAAAAACCGCGAGTGGTGATATTGTTTTTAAAGGGGTATAAATGCACGTGTAAATAAATATCGAGAGGAGACCAAAAAGTGCTGTTTTAAGATTAATTGCATAAAGCACCATAACTCCTAAAACTGTTAAAAAAGTGGCGATGATGGCAGCAACCAGAGTAGACATACGTCCCGTTGGAAGGGGTCTGTTTTTTGTGCGACTCATCAGGGCGTCAAGATCCTTTTCAATCAATTGATTGATTGCATTAGAAGCTCCAACCATTGCAAAACCTCCAATAAAAAGTCCGATAAGAATTTTGGTTTCTACTTGATCAACTGCAAGCAAATAGCCCGCAACAGATGAAAAAACAACACTGAGCGCCAAACGAAATTTCGTTAATTGTAAAAAGTCATTTACAAAGGTTGCAATACTAATTGATTTAACTGGCGAACTGTCCAAATGGGTCTTCATCATCGTTGATAGAATTGCAAAGATAGGCTACAAAACATCAATGTGCAATGAACTAAATGTTATTTTACTTCGCTTTTCAACAAATCATTGTAAGCGAAAAGTTATTGGAATGCTAAAAGGAACCCGAACCGGTCTTCCCCTTTGTTTTCCGGGTATCATTTTGGGCAGCTTGGATATAATTCTTTGGGCTTCTTTCTCTAAGTTTTTGTCCGGTCCACGCATTCTTATTTCCTGAATTGAGCCATCTGTAGCTATTACAAAGTTTACATAAACCCGACCTTGAATGCCCATCTCTTGCGCAATATCAGGATACCTAAAGTTTTTTACAATGTGTTTATTCATCTTTTCCTGAAAACAATCTCTTCTTTTTGACTTTGCAACTTCTTCACAGCCAGGAAAAATCGGGACGTCTTCTATGATCGCAAACGGAACATCTACCTCTTCAAATGCATCTTCAACCTCAACATTCTCAACTTCTACAATATCATCTTGATCTGATTCAGTCGATTCAATTACGGTCTCCTCAACCTCGTCTTCATCTTCTGCCACCTCGATGACTTGTGGAGCCACTGCAGGCGGTGGCGGGGGTGGGGGTGTCTTTATTTGTTCTGTAATGGGAACCTCTTCGTCGTCATCACTCATGACGTTCAAGATATCGATATCATAAGAACGTTCATAGGTTTTAAACTCTAAAAGTCTCCATGTGACAAACAAAACAAGAACAAGTCCTATTAAAAAATAAAGAGTACTATTTTTTGATAAATCTGCTTTAGGATTTTTTTTAGTAAACATAGCTTCATGGTATTTAGGGATTGCATTTAAATTAAATCAAATTTCGTACCAAGACCACTTACGCTCATAAAAAAAACCCATAACGTTGGTTATGGGTTTTTAAAGTTATTTAATAATTTTTTACTGTAATCTAAATGTTATTGGGATACTAAAGGGAACTCGAACTGGTCTTCCTCTTTGTTTTCCTGGTGTCATTTTAGGAAGTTTTGAAATAATTCTCTGCGCTTCTTTTTCTAAATTTTTATCCGGACCCCGCATTCTAATGTTAGAAATTGATCCATCCTTAGAAATGATAAAGTTTACATAAACCCGACCTTGAATACCCATTTCCTGGGCAATGTCAGGGTATCTAAAGTTTTTTACAATGTGTTTATTCATTTTTTCTTGGAAGCAATCACGTCTTTTAGATTTTGACACGTTCTCACAACCTGGGAAAATGGGAACATCTTCAATGACCGCAAAAGGAACATCTACATCGTCAAATTCTTCTTCGATTTCGACTTCTTCTACTTCAACAATGTCTTCTTGATCTGTTTCGGTAGATTCAATAACCGTTTCCTCAACCTCTTCTTCATCTTCCACAACCTCAATAACTTCAGGAGCTGGTGGTGGAGGAGGAGGTGGTGGTGGTACTTTTATTTGCTCTGTAATTGGCACTTCCTCATCGTCGTCATCATCTACATTTAATGCTTCATAACCGTAGCCACTCTTATCATAGGTTTTCCATTCGATGGCTTGCCATGATATTAAAAGGACTGAGGCCAGTCCTATAACAAAGTATAGACTGCTATTTTTAGACAAATCTGCCTTCTCGTTTTTCTTGGGTTGCATTGTCATTGTGAATTTAGTATGCTAAGCTAAAAAAAAATCGATTATAAACAAGTTCTTTTTGTGTTTCGAACTCATTTTTTTTGATAATTCAATTAAGCTTAAGCTTCAATTAATGATTTATATTGATCTGCGTCTAATAATTCGTTTAACTGGTCGGGGTTTTGAATTTTAATTTTAATCATCCATCCTGATTCATACGGATCTTCGTTTACCGCCTCTGGTGTATCTTCTAGTGCCGTGTTAAATTCAAGCACCTCACCATTTAATGGCATAAAGAGATCCGAAACGGTTTTTACAGCCTCAACGGTTCCGAAAACGCTCTGCTCCTCAAGCTCCTCTCCTACGCTTTCGATTTCCACGTAAACAATGTCTCCCAACTCTCGCTGGGCAAAGTCTGTGATCCCAATAATTGCTGTATCTCCATCAACTTTGATCCATTCGTGGTCTTTACTATATTTTAAATCCGAAGGAATGTTCATTTTTTTTTATTTAAGAAACAAAGGAATGAATTTAGCCGCTAGTTTCCAAAATTATATCGAATGGTAATTCCGGAACGAATAGAGGTTTGGGGAAATGCAGTAGAAATTGCAAATTCAGAAAAACTGTGATCGTAAAAAAACAAACTCGTCAAGTTTTTTGAGAGGGCATAATCCGCAGTAAACTTAATGGACATTAGGGTCTGTCCGGCCGTAACCTGATTGTTGTCATATTCTAAATTTCTGAGTATGGTTTTATTTTCCCTGAAAGAAAAATCTGCCTTTAGATTTAAATCTCCACTTAGGGTCACCCGTCTCCCACCGACATTGGTTCGAATCCTTAAGTCCTTAACCCGATAACCCATTCCCATTATGAACTCATCACCACTTGATTCCGTCAGCAAGCTATTGTCAAGACTCAAAGAAAGCGCGCGATCTTTTTTCACCTCTGCCAATATCTTTATTGAATTTTTAAATTCGACATCCAAACGAATAAGAGGATTAAACTGTTCCACCAAATTGATATTTGAATAAAATTTTGGGGATATAAAATTCCCTAACTGATCTTTGGCTAATGGCTGGACGGGATCGTATTCCAAATTGGTTTGAAAGTTGGTAATGGTATAACTGGAGCGGTAGCCGTGCGCAATTGAAAAACGATTGAAAATCTTACCCAATGACTTTATTTTAGTCAGTCCAGTGTATTTAATGTTCCAATTTGGTAATGGTGTTTTCTGAACAGGATCTAGCGAAATGTTTTCTGGAGAAGTCCCCGTATAAGCTGATAAAAATGAAGTAATCAGGACAGATTGATGGTTTCTATTAAATCCATTTGGATAGCCGTCTTGATCAACATCAGTTGGAGAAAGATTGTAATTGTCAGCCAGTCTTCTCGCAACAATCAGTCGGTTGGATCTGAACTTTTCAAAACTAGAACTAAAGGCACCTCCCCCGCCATCATTAAACGCAGTTTTTATCATTAGCGTAGAAATTCCAAAATTGCCATATTCAGTTGTATTTAAAGCAATGTATTCTTGATTTTCAACACTATAGTTTTCTGAAATATTTTGGGAAAAAGTCCGCTCAGCATTCAAATCAATGGTCAAATCTTTCAATGGATTAATCTGTGCCGAAATGTTCAGTTTGTTGTTGTGCACCTGAGTGAATGGTTGTGAAAAATTGGGGAAAGAGTTTAGCCATCCTTTCTTAGCGATTTCATAACGAATATCAGCCTGACTTCCAAACGTAAATCCAAGTGTAGGGTTTGTTGTCCCAATGAAGCCGATGCTGGGGAGGTATCCTGGCAGTACTTTCCCATTGTTTTCCGAATAGTTTGCCTGAAGTCTTTTGATAGATGAAAGTATATCGCCAATCATCTGAACCCCTTTTTTTGGCTTTTTCTTACTGTCCTTTTTATCTTTAGAATTTTTATCCAAGGTTTTATCAAACGCTGATTTTTTCTTATTCAAACCAAGCATTCTGTAAAACTTTTCAAAATTAATGACGCCAGTAAGTGTTTTAGTATTTGCGTTTTGGACGGTGTTGATTTGTCCTAAAAACTGTCCATCGTCACTCTGAACTGCAGACAACGCATTTGATCCACGTTGCCAGCTAAAGTCTCCCGTATAGTTATAATTTGCATCAATGAAATTTAGGAACGGGATGTATCGCAGTGGGATTTTATAATTTAGGGAAAGTGACTGAAAATGACGATCACTTTGACCCGTATCCCAAATCCCATCCCAGATGTCTAAACTTTTATTTACATCTGTTTTGCCTTCAGCGTCAGTTTCTAAAAAATTTCTAACAATATTATTATTCGTAGCGGTAAAAGTAAAACGCAACGAACGCGTTAAATTATGATTAACGGTATACGACCAATCAAATAAATAATTTCGAAGTTGAAGATCAGGAAAAGGGATTTGAGCTGAATTATCGACCCCTTCGATATAAACCTGACGAAATTTTTGATTGGTAAAATTCCTATTAAAATTTGAAGTTATTTCGAGACTAGATGGGAGCAAGTTAAAGTTTAGTTGTTTGAGCCATTCCCAATATTTTTTCCGATTAAAAGCTTTGGTATTTTTGAATGGATTAATCTCAAAAGGCTTGAATGAGTAGCCATAGTTGGCTCCCAGCTGAAGATTCAGGTCGGTTTGACTTTCAATTTCATAATCGTGGTGCGTCATCTCATTATAAGCATACGATAAATCTATGTTTTCGGGACTGTAAAATTTAAGAGGCTTGTCACCTGTACTAATTTTTCTTACGCCAATCAAACTAATGCTTCTTCTTCGGGTGTAATCAATCGCTTGATTTCTAATTGAATCTTTTTGAGAAGCTCTACTGGAGGAGCTCAATCGTTCTTCCAATAAAATGTCTTGATAAAAGGGGTCATATTCAGGGGTAATAAAAGTTTCTCCTAAATTCAGATTCAAAGGAACTTGAATGCCCCATTTTTGAGGTAAAAGCTGGCCCAAATTGACACTAGAAACCAAATCGTATTGTTTCAATTCTTCACGATTACTTTGGTTGGGAGTTTGATCAATTGAACCAAATCCAACCGAAGAATATTTTCCAGTTGCCGCAATACTGGCAAAGTCAGCAAAGTTGGCATCCAATGCTCCAATAGCTGCCCAGCCGCCTTTAGAGTCAATCCCTGCAATCCGCAATTCGTTAAACCAAACTTCACCACAAAGATCATCTCCAAGTTGAGTAGATGGGTTTTTAACCCCTATCATTAATGTTTTTATTGCGCCTAATGATGGATTCCCTTTAACTGAATATTTATACTTTTTAAATCCAGCCAAACTACTGATCGGAGAAAACTCTTCTATGGGGTTCATGTCTTCATCAAAATAGGAGACACCTCCCAGAGTACCACTGTTTATTGCGGCTGACTTAAGCTTAGAAAGTAATGAAATTGGAACTTCGATTGAATTTGACTCTGGATTCCAAACCGCATCTGCTGATAATTTATTAGAAGTATTTTCCATAAATTCAGTCGGTTTTAATGGGACCTCAATCTGATAGTAATTGTCCTTAAAATCTGTTCCCAAACGAATAAAGGCCACCATGCGCTTATCATATTCTTCTGATGTTCCCGAACCTGGCAATGGTTGTTGCCCTGAAATTGACTCCGCATGAATAAACATCTTTAAGTTTTTGTATTGTCTAATGTCAAGCTGAATGTTTTTAAATACTGCTCGAGAATCTTGGGGTTGTAAATCACAAACTTTAATCGACAATGACTGTTCATTTTGCCTAACCACAGTGTTATTACTATTGATTTGTTCTCTTTCAATCCCAGGAGGTAGTATGTAATTTACTGGAATTCTATTTTCATTTTCTAATATATTAACTGTACTAATATCAACCGTTGTATTGCCATTTTTTGCAATATTTTCATTTAAATCCTGATTGTATCTTCTCCAGTCTCCACGAACCAAATCGAGTGTCCCAAACCTTAAAACCACCTGTTCCGAAAAACCGTTTAAAACCATTCTCATGAAGCGAACAGAGCGCAGGTCTTCAATGGCATTGATGGCATCGAAATACTCGTCGTACTGTGTCCCTTCATAATAGCCTTTCTGAATTGGAACTTTAAATTGAATCCAACGGGTATTGATTTCATCACCATTGGGCGCAGTTACTTTTACATTCTCCCTGACATCGCTAATAAAGGGATGATTTCCGACCCCCATTGATTTCGAAATCGGAATGCGATATTCAAAATAACTATCAATGGTGTTCATGCTTTGGTCTCTATTGATGTCTTCAGTGTCGGGCTCGGTGGTATTCCCTCGGCTGGTATTAGAAAACGCTATTGGGGAATTCCCTTGAGAACCATTGTAATTTTTGTAACGATCCAATACCCCTCCGTCAGCTTCAACAAAATACTTGTAATTGTCACCCGCAGGGTCGTCATCAGGACCCTCAGTGTAGATCAGTTTTTCTTCGGCATCAGTAAGTCCATCAAAACCAAGATCTTGAATTTCACGATCTTCGGGTACCGTATTAAATGCATAAATCAAGGACTGTGTTGAGGGTACTTTTCCCCATGCAGTTTCATGAACTAAGTTTTCAGAACTCTGACCAGGCAAACCATTTTCAAATTGCTTGCGTCCATCCTTAAGAACATCTTCTGAGATATTTCCCAAATGAAAATAAAGATCTCCCAAGTCCTCCTCAGTTGTTTGCATTTCTGAAAAAGTGTCTAATAACCAAAATTGAATGAATTCAACATTCGATTTCTCAAAATTAGTTGAACTTATGGGACGCATTATTCCTGCCCAATTCTCAGAAACATTATTTTTAAAATCGCCCTCTTTTTCATTATTATAAGGCCCTTTTTCTTCAGGATAATATGCCAAGTCGAGTGTTGTCTGAACAGAAGTGGTTCCTTGAACCAAATCTTGTTCTGGAAATATTTCTTTAATAAAAATTCTTCGGGTGGTATTTAAAGAAATATCATCATTATCAATCCCTGAAGGCCTTCCCCCAGCATAAAAAATTGGATCAATTGAATACCAAGACAACTTCGCTCTACCAAAGCCCGAAGCTATATCACCATTATTAAGATTTGATCCTTTGAAGTTTTTATAGGGAACACTGGAAAGGTTCCAAGCCGTATGTCCTTTAATGTCAATGTTCGTTTGAGCTCCCTCAAAATCATCTATATAAACATTTGCCTCTCCTCCCAATTCGGTTCTTTTCGGTTTTCCCGCAATCAGTCTGGCAACTTCTCCCCTAAAGGAGAGTAGCGAAGGGACATCGGTCGAAATGGTGGGTATTTTATTTACCAAGCGGGTAAAAAATGGTATTTCTGTTGAAAAATTAGTATTTAAGCCAATCATGGTATTGTTAACTGGCTCGGTGCCATAATTAGCTTTTTGAGTTATTGGATTCTCACTAAGGTTCAATAAGGTTCCTCCTAAGACGAATTTTTCATTGAATTGATGGGAAATATTCACCCCCGAAAACCTTTTATTTTGTTGGTTAAAAAAGGAATTGTTTTCCACCGAAATACTAATTGGAACATTGGAAGCTTGTAATGATGGGTCTATAATCTTAACACGTCCAATGGCATAGTTCACCGTATAATCTATTCCTTCTGCCAGCACCCTTCCTCCTGCAGTTACTTTAACGGAACCTCGAGGTACATTAAAAGCCCCAATGGGAATTCCATCACCGCCCTCAGACTTATAGCGGCCTTTAAGTTGAAATTTATTTTTCTCACTGGTTTCGAATGCACCTGCTTTTGTTTGGCTGTACATTTCTTGAAACACATATTTTTTTTGATTTGCATTAAATGTTTGAGGGTTCTTATAGTCTTCTTGCTGCGAACTTGGGTTGTCTAACAACTCGAAGAGGTATTCTCCAAAGGGTTCTACGTTAGGAAAAATTATTCTACCGAATTGAGGCTCTATGGTTATCCCTGGCAAATAATCAAAAAAACCATCCCCCTCAGGAAGTGGATCTTGATAGAAATTTAGCTTATCTAAATTAAACGTATTCAATAGGATTTGATTTTCTAACGCCTCAGGCCAAATCCCTTTGTCAATCGGTTGAATATAATTGATTGGAGAAGGATCTGTATAGAGAATATTTAACCTAAAATTCTCTTCAGACATTTGGTATGCCCCGGTGTTATAGATGTTTTTCATCATTAAATCCCATATGGGTTGTCTGACATCAGTGATGTTACTTTTTATTAATTTAACCACCAAGCTGTTATTATTCACCACTTTGGTTTGGTTGGCAGTGTTTTGAGTTGTTGTGGTTCCTTCAACGCTTCCAGTGGCAAATTCTCCTACTTGATATAGCTTTCCTCCAACGGTGTATTGATAAGCCACCGCAAGCACCTCATCGTTACTCAAACGCTGATTTAAAGAAATATAACCTAGTTGAGGATGCAACTTGTATTCTGAGGTGTTTAGTTTTCTTGCACTTTCTAAAACAGCATAATCAAAACCTTCTTTAATAACAGTACTATTTGCCCCAAAAGAATTGCTCACAGAAGCAATGTCCCGAATGGAGCTTCCCAAAATGCCTCCCTGACCAATGGACTTAGGATTCAATCGATTGCTCTCATTTGAAGGAGGGGAAAGAAGGTCACTACCACTAAAGAAATTAGTAATCCGTTTATCTAAAGTGGTTCTTTCAGGGTTGCTTTCTCCTAGATCTTGAAACCCAACAATGTTTCTAATATTTTGTGTTCTGGAACCCCGGTTGGTAACCCAAACCTCAATTCGGGTAATATTTACACTCGAGTTTATGTAAGGATAAGTTTTTAAGGCATTGTCATATTGATCTCTAAAATAATGGGCCAAAAAATAATGGCGATCTTCTTCGTAATCTAACGCAAAAATGTCAAATTCCTGAACTGTTCCTCCCCCTTGAGCAACAATATTTTGAGACTGAGACCTTTGTTCGGAAAACACCCCTGTGATTAATGTTTTTCCGAATTTCAAATCTGCACGAACTCCAAAAAGACTTTGAGCTCCTTGGATAAGGCTACTGTTGAGGGGCATGCTTATGTTCCCAATATTTATGTTTTGCAAAATGGCATCTTCGGTAACTTGACCATTTAAATAGCTAGAAACGTTGTTCCCAACTCCTGAGAAATCGGAAGAGGAAAGGCTGTTTGATTTGTTTTTTAAATTAAGTATTTTCTGTCGGGCATCATCATAAGTACTTTTATAATCCCCTATTTTTTGCTGTACTTGTGCTCCTTTTTGGGCAACTGAATTAATATTTTCATTGATCCCTTCATTATTTGAAGCAAGTTCTTTAGGAATAATATTATCAATATCCTCCAGTTTAGGGGGGTTATATTCAATTTTAACCAAGTTCTGAAAATCAAAAGTAGATTCTGTATCATAGTTGGCGGTTATCTGAAGTCGTTCTCCCACTTTTCCCAGTAGGCTCAAACTAATTCTTTGATCAAAATCAAAACCGAAACTACTGCGATTTCTTGGCGATGCAGCAGGATTATCATTTTTCTGATAACGTACTCCAAGATCAATACCAACTGAACCCTGGGGATCGATGTCAATGACATTACTTCCAAAAATAGATTGAAAAAAATTACTGTTTACATAAACTTCTGGCAACAAATTCTTTTGAGACTCCTTTAGATTTTCTGAATTTCCTGCAAGAGCATCAATCTTATTATGAAAATATTCTTTCATTTGCTCTGACAAGACCAAAGCTTCAAATTCTTTAGGGGTCATCACCATCGGAGCATTGATGGGATATCCATCAATTGTTTCAGAAAACATGTACATGCCAGAAACGGGATCGAAGGTATATTTAGAGCTAATACTGATGGATTTTGAAAGTCCAATTTTACCAAATTCGTAGCCCGACTCCTTTTCCTGAGCAAATCCAATGGTAATCCCTCCAACAAGAAGAAGGAAGACAAAACAAAATCTTTTTAAAAAATAATTCTTTCTAAGGGCAATCAAAAGGCTTTAAAGTTTATTCAGAGCGGCTTTTATCAGTTCTTCGACAGAGCTTTCAGGTGCACTTTGAATGATGTTGTCAACTACTTTTCCGGAGGCTTTTCTCGTATAACCAAGAACCTCCAATGCTGATAACGCTTCATCTTTGATTGTATTGCTTTTTATGCCCGGAATTTCATCAATTCCGTATAGAGAAACGATTTTGTCCTTAAGATCAATAATTACTCGCTGGGCAGTTTTCAACCCAATTCCCTTCACACTTTGTATTTTTGCGACATCTTCATTGACAATGGCTTGCTGAATTTCAGCCGGTTGAAGTGAAGAAAGCATGGTTCGTGCTGTGCTGGTTCCAATCCCTGAGACGGAAATTAGAAGTCTAAAAACGGCTCGTTCTAGGGTCGTACGAAATCCAAATAAGGTGTGGGAGTCCTCTTTGACCTGAAGGTGGGTATAAAGCTGAATGTTCTCATCGTCCGTGAGCTGTGAAAAAGTATAAAGTGATATATTGACCTCATAGCCTATTCCGTTACAATCAACCACCACATTGGTTGGTGATTTTTCAACAACTCGCCCTCTTATTTGTGTAATCATTTTGTACTTTTTTGTTTTTGTTTTTCTTGAGCATTAATCGACGCTATGGCAGCCATATTAACGATTTCTTCAACGGAAGCACCCAATTGTAGAATGTGCGCAGGATACTTTAATCCCATCAAAATTGGTCCAATTGAAAGTGATTTATCCAATTCTTTCATCAATTTATAAGTAATATTCGCAGCATCAAGATTGGGGAATATTAAGGTATTCACTTTTTCTTTATTTAGTACTGAAAAAGGAAAACGCTCCTTAAGCATTTCACTGTTCAAAGCAAAATCAGATTGAATGGGTCCATCCACTAACAAATCAGGATAAAACCTGTGTAAGAAAGCAACAGCATCAGATACTTTTCTTGCCTGTGGAAAAGAAGAAGAACCAAAATTATTAAAAGAAAGCATGGCCATCACTGGTTTAACGCCAAACATCTTAACAGTTTCGGACGTCATTTGAGCAATCTTAGCCAATTCTTTGGCAGTAGGATCTACATTAATAGAAGTGTCTGAAAGAAAAAGCATGCCTCTTTTGGTGAGCATCAAGTTGGTCGCCGCAACGCGGTCAACGCCCTTGGCTTTGCCCATCACTTCGAGAATCGGTTTGACTACCGCCGGATATTTTCTTGAGAAACCAGACAACATCGCATCAGCATCTCCGTTTCGAACCATCATCGCTGCGTAATAATTTCTTTCTCTCATCAGACTGCGACTCTCATACAAAGTTTTTCCTTTTCTTTTTTGAGTTTCCCAAAATGAATTGGCATATTTTTCACGACTTTCATCCTGCTCATCGGTTTTGGGATCAATGATCATTATTGAAGCATAAAAATCAATCGATTCCATCAAATCGGAAATGATTTCTTTCTTTCCTAATAAAATTGGGATTCCAATTCCTTCTTCATGTGTAATTTGAGCGGCCTTTAAAACATCTAACTGATCGGCTTCAGCAAAGACAATTCTTTTTGGGGCAGACTTGGCACGATCGTGAATCATGCGAACAATTTTCTGATTGCTTCCCAAACGCTCTTCTAATTCTATTTTGTACAAGTCCCAATCTTCAATGGGTTCCTTAGCAACTCCTGATTCCATTGCAGCTTTTGCCACCGCCATTGGAACTTCGACGATTAATCTAGGGTCAAAGGGTTTGGGTATGATGTATTCTTTTCCGAAATTGAGTTTTGTTTCTTCATAGGCAATATTTACCTGTTCGGGAACGGGTTGTTTTGCAAGTTCTGCCAAGGCTTTAACTGCCGCCATTTTCATGGGTTCGTTTATTTTTGAGGCTTTTACATCCAACGCACCACGGAAAATAAAAGGAAATCCTAATACATTATTCACCTGGTTGGGATGGTCAGACCTGCCCGTCGCCATGATGATATCTTTTCTTGTTTTACAAGCCAAATCATAGCCTACTTCGGGATCTGGATTGGCCATCGCAAAGACAATGGGGTCTTTCGCCATTGAGAGCAACATTTTTTCATTGACAATATTCGGTTGTGATAAACCCATAAAAACATCTGCCTGTACCATGGCCTCCTCGAGGGTTTCTATTGCTCTGTCAGTGGCAAACTCTGCCTTTTGACTGGTCAGGTTTTCTCGTGTTTTTCTTATGACACCCTTGCTGTCTAGCATGACAATGTTTTCGCGTTGAGCGCCAAATGCCATGTAGAGCCTTGTACAGGAAATGGCTGCCGCTCCTGCGCCAGAAATAACAATCTTAACCGCTTCAATTTTCTTATTTGAAAGCTCTAAAGCGTTGATCAGTGCAGCACAAGAGATGATGGCCGTTCCATGCTGATCGTCATGCATGATGGGGATATCGAGTTCTTCTTTTAAAGTGTTTTCGATCTTAAAGGCCTCAGGGGCTTTGATGTCCTCCAGGTTGATCCCTCCAAATGTGGGAGCGATTCCTTTTACAATTTCAATAAATTTATCTGGATCTTTTTCATTGATCTCAATGTCAAAGACGTCAATGTCTGCAAATATTTTAAAAAGAAGCGCCTTTCCTTCCATCACTGGTTTTGAAGCTTCTGGCCCAATGTCCCCCAATCCTAAAACTGCGGTTCCGTTGGTGATCACCGCAACTAAGTTTCCTTTGTTGGTGTATTTATAGACGTTGTCTAGGTTTTCTTCAATTTCTAGGCAAGGGATGGCCACTCCGGGAGAATAAGCCAAAGCCAAGTCTCTTTGAGTCCTATAGCTTTTTGTTGGAATTACCTCTGTTTTCCCAGGCTTGGGTTTCGCATGATAAACCAATGCTTCTCTTCTTAGCTTGCTTTTTGTCATCTTCGAGTGTTTACGTCAAAAGTAAGAAATCAGCTTGTGAATATTGTCTGAAAAAGAAAACAAAATAGTTGATTACTCCTTTAGAGAAAACAATTGGAGCTTGTCATTATTATTTGCCACCAAAACATAAGAGCGACCGTCATTTTGAAATTTTTGGATGTTTAAGCAAGAAATCAACATCGTTTAATTTTCATCCTCTTTTAAAAAAGTAAAAGCCTGTAAATAATTACAGGCTTTTTAAATTAAAAAATTTAATTCTTAAAAATTAGGTCCCCCAGTATCCCACCAAAGGCGAGTGCTTATTAAGTCAGGGCCTCCTAGGAACCCAGTTGCCTCATCAACAGAAGCCTTGTTGTTTTCTCTTTGAGAGTTCAAAAACACTTGTCTTTTCAAAAATTCATCAGCAGGAATAACTCCCCATTCTGATCCACTGTCATTTCTAGCGTTAAATGGCAACTTTGGATAACCTGTTCTTCTATGATCCACCCATGGCTCAATAGAGTTGGTATAGGCATTAATCCACTTTTGAGTCATGATCTTCTCTAGCTTTATTTCATTAGATGCAGTTTCATCCCAAGCGATTGTATTAGAAATCCTAGTTTCAAAATCATTCTTGCCACTTGCCTCTTTAGGGTCACTGTAGTTGATTGGAAGGCTTGCACTGTCTTGGAGATAGGTAGCAGCACCGCCAGCACCCCAATCTTCAAAAGAACTACTAACTCCTGCTTCATAATTTTCCTTAGCCGTTCCAGCTCCTTGCCATCCTCTTAATGCAGCCTCTGCTTTTAAGAAATGGGTCTCAGCCGCCGTAAAGTATCTTCTGTTTTCAACTTTTTTAAAGTCAGAGCTTATATTTGAAAAAGACAATCGATCTCCTTTGGCTTCTAAAAAAGCTCCATTTCTTATTCCCTTGTAAGGGTATTCAGGATGATCTGGATATAAAGAAGCATCGGTTGCAGGATCAAAGAATTTGGATATTCTTGGATCTTTATATCCAATCAAAATAGACTCCATAGAGGCACTCATTCGAGTATCTCCCCAACCAAAACTAATCGTGACTGGAGGAAATACATCTCCATACAAAGAGACTAAAAAATTATCGGCATTGGATTCAATCAATCCTCCCGGTTCCGCCAATGCCTTTTCTCCTTCAGTTTTCGCTAGTGTTGGATTGACCTTAGAAATCCGGATGGCCAATCTTAAGCGCATGCTGTTGATTAACTTATTCCACTTTGGTATTTTACCTTCATAGCTTGCGTCAAAATTTGCCAATCCTGCATAATCTACATTGGCATTAAATACTGCCTGAATTTCATCTAATCTTTGAAAAAAAGCAGTATAAAGCACTGGCTCTGAATCATATTTAGCAGGCTCCTCTCCATATTTGGTGAAAATAACTGGACCGTGATATGCCGTCAAACGAGACATTCCTAAAATTTGAATCAATTTTGCCCATTCAACAAACACTGGATAATCATTTGCTGCAGCAATCTTAATTACCCTGCTTGAAGGCGACATAATTTGGTTATAAATTCTATTCCAATAAGTGTTCCATCGGATGTAATAAGTGGTATTATTGATCCCACCAACAAAAGGAGTTGGAGTTGCCAAATGTCTTACCCAAGAATCATGAGACAAATTGTGTTCTATTTGATGACCAAATAGATTCTTTAACATTGGAGGATAAAATGCTCCAACATTATTGAAATCTTGTCTTAATGATTGATCTGTGATTTGGTTGGGGTTGGTATTTAATTCAACAAAATCATCAGTACATGCACTCATATTTATCATAAGTGCAACAATTAATATGTATATAATTTTTTTCATGTTTTACGTATTAAAATGTTAAGCTTAAATTGAGTCCATAGGTTCTGGTAGAGGGCAGGTTGAAACTGTCAATTCCTGCATCATTCCTTCCCGTTGATTGGGTGATTTCTGGGTCAAAAGGCGCTTCCTTCATAAAATAAAATAGATTGTTTCCTATGAATGAAATGGAGGCACTTTTAATCCATTCTTTACTGCTTACATCAATGGCATAGGAAAGGGCTAATTGAGAAAGTCTAATGCTGGTTCTGTCATATATATGGGGCTCATCAATCCCATTTCTTCCTCCGATTGTATCATAATAATCAAAAGGATCTATTTGGGTCACTGCAGTTGTCCCTTGAACCGCATTGATATTTTCATAACCACGATCTCTCGCGACTGCCGATCGTTCGGACACTCCATATCCGTCTAGTAATGCTTCTGTCTGACTGGCAACAAAGCCTCCGAATTTTCCGTTGATCTGTAGGTTTAATGAGAAATCTTTATAAACAAAATTATTATTCCATCCCAAAATATAATCAGGTTCTGCATTACCAATTAGTTCTCTTTCTGCAGTTTTCAGGGGTCTTCCCGAAGTTTCATCCAAGAGAATTCTGTTTTGACTGTCTCTTTGGAATTTAAAGGCATAAATATCGCTGATCGATCCTCCCTCAACCAGTTTTACCTGAATTCCCTCGGCACCTCCCTGTCCTATTTCTTGAGTATCAGGGTGAAGCTTTACTATTTTATTCTTGTTTTGGGAATAATTAATTGCAGTTGTCCAACTGAAGTCTTGCTTAGCAATCGGTTTGGCATTTAAGGTCAATTCAAACCCTTTGTTTGAAATTTCTCCCGCATTTACAAAAAATGAAGTGAAATCTTCAAAAGGCTGATTTATACGGATAAACTGATCCTTACTGGTAATTTCATAATAAGTGAAATCTAAGCCCAAACGGTTTTGAAAAAATCTCCAATCTAACCCTATTTCAGAAGTTGTTATGATTTCCGGTTTCGCATCAGTAAAAGGTTTTGTCGTATTAAAATTAACGGCACCTGAAGAGGTAACTGTGTGAACAGGATTAATTCTGTTATAAGGCACCTCGTTTCCAACATTCGCATAAGTTCCTCTAAATTTTGCAAAACTGATAAATTCAGGAAGATCTATCATTTCGCTTAACAAGGCAGTCAAACCAAAAGAAGGGTAAAAATAAGAGTCATTTCCCGTTAATGCCAAGGTTGATGCCCAGTCATTTCTACCAGAAATATTGAGGTAGAGCATTTCTTTATAACCTAATTCAATATTTCCAAACATTGATTGTTTTTCTATCCTACTGTCTAACGTTGTATGTACTTGCGTAGTTTGTAACAAGTTTTGAAAATTAAACTCATTAGCAAAAAACAGACCGTCTGAACTACCACCAGTGTCTACCCTAACCCCATCCCCGAAAATGGTTTTTTGATAGGTTCCCCCTCCCAAAGCGTTTATTGTGAGGTCGCCAAAAGAAGTGTCATAAGTCAAAATAGCGTCAAAGTAGGTGCTTTTATCAGTGTAGTCTCTAAAAATCCAACGCCCTTTAGACGGAACCGTTGTGGTATTTCCTCCAGCATTTCTTCTGTTATCAAAGGATTTAACAGAGTAATCAATATTTCCTCTTAACTGAAATTTTAAGCTTTCATTGATATCGTATTCCATATTCAAACTAGCAATGGCCCGATCGGTATGATCCTCTTGTGACTCCTCATACAAGAGCCAATAGGGGTTTGACTGCAAGTGATCTTGCTCATGCCAGTTCATTTGAACAGTGTTTCTGTCTTCGTTTGGAATACTATAATTAGTTTTGTAGTTATTAAAATCTAAGTCTCTGGGAAACCAATATAAACCTGTCAAAGGATTGTTATAATACCCTGCTCGGTTTCTACCATTTGTTTCTTCTTGCGATAAAATGATGTTAGAGGTGATTTTAATTTATCATTAAATAGCTTTGTAGATTGTTTAAATGATATGTTGTTTTTCACATACTTATTTAGGAGTGTTATCCCAGTAGACTTTGTGTTTGCATATGAAAAATAAGCCGTTGTCTTATCATTCCCTCCACTTACCGAAACTGAATTAAAATAATTAACTCCTGTTTGGAAATAATCATCTACAATATTATCATAACTACCTTTCGTTGTAGACCAACTTTCTTTTTCACTTCCGGTCTTACTTCCATATCTGTATTGTAAATCAGGTGTTTCAATGATTTTCTCAAGTGTTATTCCTGATTTGACTTGCACATTTGTCACTCCTTCTTTTCCGCTTTTGGTTGTGATCACAACGACTCCATTAGCTCCCTGACTTCCGTAGAGTATCGCTGCACTAGCTCCTTTAAGAATACTCATGCTTTCGATGTCATCTGGATTTAACTGAGACAAACCATCTCCACCATCAACACCATCCCAAAGTCCAGGCTGACTTCCTCTATTATTAACCATCGGAATCCCATCAATCACAAATAAAGGCTGACTGTCACCACTAACTGACTTACTTCCTCTAATTTGAATTTTGGTTGAACCCCCTGGTCCTGAGCTACTTTTCCTGATTTCTACACCAGCAGCTTTTCCAGAAATACTATGGATAAAGTTAACGTCTCTACTTTGAGTGATTTCCTCTGAAGAAACGGTCTGGTTTGCATAGGTTAAGGTTTTTTCTGCTCTTTTTATCCCCAAAGCAGTTACAACAACTTCCTCCAAAGAATCTTGTTGTAGACTTACGCTGTAAGAATTTGAGGCACCGACCACAACTTTTTGGGTAAGATAACCCACAAAACTTATGGCGAGTGTTTGGCCTTCAGAAGCATTAATTGAATAGTTCCCATCAAAGTCTGAACTGGCACCTGAATTGGTTTCTTCGACTACAATCGTTGCACCAGGAAGTGGCACACCGGAATCATCTGTAATTACTCCACTGACAACTTTCCCTTTTTGAGAAAAGCCAGTTTGTATTCCTCCCATTAACATGATCATTAAGGATAGAATAAAATTGATTTGTTTATTCATATTGGTTTATGTTAAGTTAAACGTGGGCTGAATTTCATAAATTTCTGTTAATTTATTTATAAGTTTTCATCACAAAATGTTACGAAAAAAACATATATGTTCGGTTTTGTTGTATTTATTTTTAAAATTATTAACTATATAATAGGAGTCGATTTGAGCTTCTTAAAAAGTAATTTACGAGGAGTATTGTCTAAGTTTTTTAGGGAAGTATTTTTAATCCTTTAAGTAATTCCTATCAAAAAAGAGAACCAGCTTAGGTCTGATTGCAAGTCCGTATTATAAAATCACGTTTTGGATTTATTAATCCTCTGTCCTTAGTTTTCTTTTACCAGAATGATCAAATCCTTGAACTCTTTCGAGTTCCACCATACTTTTGGGCCTAAAGTTGAGAATAAAAGCCCTACGGTCTTGGTTAGTCGTGTTCCCTCGGCTGTAATGCAACGTGTGTCCTTGATGAATCACACAGGAACCTGGTTGAAGTGGGGCCGCAACACTTTCCTGTTCTGTTCCTTTGCATTGAAGTGGGCCCCCACCAACAGCTTGGAAATGTTTTTTTAAAGGCTGTAGATGAGACTTTGGAGTGTACCACATACAACCATTGTTTAAGGTCGATTCATCAATTGCAAACCAAAGACTTAGTGCCCTCTTATCTGGCAAATCAATCCAATAAGCCGCATCTTGATGCCAAGGGGTTTCTTTGTTTGAATTGGGAGGCTTATTGATTAGCATATCAAAGTCTAATACCATATCATCACCCATTAAGAATTTGGCGATTTCCGAAGCTTTTTTATGCATCGGCTGGTTCAAAAGATTGGGATATACTTTTGAAGGCAACATTATCTGGGTAATTAATTCTGTGGATTGATCATTTGCTCCAGAAAGGTCAGAACGTAATTCAGCAACATCAAATTTATTGTTTAAGAAATCATTGTAAATTTCAGAATAAAATTGGACTTCCTCCTGTGTAAGCAGAGGTTCAATAACTAAAAATCCTTCTTCCGCAAAAAATAATTTTTCTTGCTGTGTCATAATCGAGCTATTTGTTCAATTTAAAAAGTTGTGGTGCATCGTTGTTTCTTGAAAACAGTAATGTTTTTTCTCCCTTATAATTTACAAATGAGTCAATATCTCTAATTTCTCCATTCGCTTTAAGTCCTGATTTGTCAACATCTATAAATTCAAAATTTCCTTTTCCATCTCCAAGAAGACACACGCCTTTAAGGGCATCATAATGTCCATATTTGACGCGACTTCCCGTAAAATTTCCTCCCATAACAACATCCAAATTGCCATCTCCATTAAAGTCCCCGGTAGTGATTCCATAGATTGGCGCCAATTGGGTTTCAATAGGCAAAGGCGTAATTCTAAATTGATTGTTTCCTAAGTTCTCTATATAACTTGATTCGAAATTTTTAGCCAAAAGGATCTTTGATCCCTCAAACTCTTCAGGTGTAAAGATATTATCAATTGTTAAATCCGCATATTCAGAATAACGAACAAACCTGTTTTTCAACATACTCAATTGTTGTTGGATGTCGTCTTTAGAGAATGCTGGATAGTTCTTATCTCCATAATAACAGCATAGAATAGGATCAACAGATCCGTTTTCATCAAAATCTTTAGCATAGATACTAACAGGATGTTTGACCGAAGTTTTTAATTGAGAATTTAATCCAAAATTTCCAGCGATAAAATCCAAGTCGCCATCTTGATCGAAATCAGCTGTTGCAATGGAGTTCCACCAACCTTCCGAATCATTAAGTCCTTTATCTTCTGAACTGTTGATCAGTTTTCCTTTTTTGTTTTCAAAAAGGGTGATGGGCATCCACTCCCCTACCAATATCAGATCTGGTAAACCATCCGAATTAAAATCAGTCCAAATTGCGTCAGTGACCATGCCTACCGCTTCAAGTTGCGCTGCCTTTTGGGAAGTCACATCTGTAAAATATCCCTTACCGTCATTTTCTAAAAGATAACTTTTCGGGGTGTAGGGGTATTGATTGGGAACCAAACGTCCACCAATGAATAAATCTAAATCTCCATCATTGTCATAATCAGCTGACTTTACGCAAGAACCACTGCTGATTATTTCAGGTAATTGATTATTGGACTTTACAAAATTTCCTTTTCCGTTGTTAAGGTAGAGTCTGTCTTGAAGTAATGTATCGGTTTCTTTAAATTCATTTCCACCACTTACAACATATAAATCCTGATCTCCATCCCCATCTGCATCAAAAAAATGTGCATCTATATCTTCTGAACCTTGATCTAATTCAAAAACTTTTTGCAAAGATTTAGCGAATTTTTTTGACTTCTTTTGAAAAAATAAATTTCCAGGGGTTCCCTTAGCTCCTCCAACATAAAAGTCTTCTAAACCATCACTATTCACGTCTCCTACTGCAGTTTTTGGTCCCAAAGTAGATAACTTATGTGGGAGCATAATCTCTCTTTTAAAATCATTATAATAGTTTTCTGTGTGTTTATTTACAGTGATGTTTTTGTCAATGATTTCTTCAAAAAGTAATGGTGCTGATCTGGATTCTTTTTCAAATGAAATATCCGCTTCTTTTTGCTTTAATACTATCGATTGATTTGGCACCAAATCTTTTAAAACTTGTACCTTAAAATTTGGCCAAATAACTTTTAATTCTTGAATTTTTTGTGCTTTTCCAAGTCCAAAAACTAATTTAAGATCAACTGAAGATTGATAACCTCGAGTGTTTATCATTTCTTGGGAGATGATCTTATCCTCAACCTTGATAATGACCTTAGCGCCCAAACCAAATTTGTTTTTTCCTTCTCCAACCAATGAGACGCTTAAATAGTTGTTTTGATTGAGTTTTTCGGAGTTATTCCGGTAGATGTAAGCTTTTTCATCAATATTATTTACCACCAAGTCCATGTCACCATCGTTGTCTAGATCGGCATAAGCTGCGCCGTTTGATAAAGTCTTTTGATTGAGTCCCCATTCCTTGTTCATTTTCGAGAAAGTAAGGTCTCCATTGTTTCGATAGGTATAATTTTCCTCGACAGTGGAGGGCATTTTATCGATTAGCTCCGTGAGGATAATTTTTTGTTTTGTTTTACGCTCATTTAATTTTTCTTGGACGATATAATTCATAAAGTCCATGTTGGTATAATCTTTTCTGTAACCGTTAGTAATGAAAAGATCTTTGAAACCATCATTATCAAAATCGGTAAACAAACTAGCCCAACTCCAATCTGTATTGGATATCCCTGAAAATTGACCTATTTCAGAAAAATATTCTCCACCGCGATTGAGCTGTAACATGTTACGCATTGTTTGGTGATAAAAATCATTCTTTGTCAAATGACTTAATTTTTCATAATTATCTGGACCTGACACCATCTTTATGCGATGGTTGCTTTCTGGTAGCATATCTAATGTCATGATATCTGTGTACCCGTCGTTATTAATGTCTGCAATATCAGATCCCATCGAGTATAAAGAAATGTGTCCGATATACTCTTCTAGGCTTTCAGAAAAGGTGCCGTCTCCATTATTGAGGTATAAGTAATCTTGTTCGTTATAATCGTTCGAAATGTAAATATCTAACCAATTGTCATTATTTAAATCAGAAATTCCAATGCCTAATCCAAAACCTAGAATATTAGAAATCAAACCAGCCTGTTCACTTACGTCGACAAACTTTCCATTGTCATTTCTTAATAATTTGTCAGAATAAGCTGGATTTTTTTGTTTTTTATGGTGTTTTGAGATTTTACCTAATCCCGCATAATCTTGAGTTGAGTGGTTCATGACGTACAAATCCAGATCACCATCATTATCATAATCAAAAAAAGCACCTTGGGTAGAATAGCCTGAATCGTCAACGCCATAGGCTTTTCCCATCTCAGTAAAAGTCAGGTCGCCATTGTTGATAAACAATTGATTCCGCCTTCTATCAGGATTTTTAGCCGCAGACCTTGAGACGTAGATGTCCAAAAAACCGTCACCATTGACATCAGCCATAGTAGTTCCTGTATTCCATAATCCAGCAGCGAAAACTCCTGCACTCTCAGCAATTTCGTCAAATTCAAGCCCACCCTTATTGAGGTAGAGTCTACTTCCTACCATATTGCCGGTGAAATAAATATCTGCTAAGCCGTCGTTATTGATGTCCCCTATTGCAACTCCTCCACCATTATAGAGATAACCATAATTCAATATATTGAACTGTTCGGTTTCCCCCAATAAGTTTTTAAAATTGATTCCTGTTTTGCTTGAACTCATTAAGGTAAACAAGTTATCACCTGATAAAGTGCAGCCTGAGAAAATTAATAGTGTGAGGATGAGATTAGCACTAAATATGTTTTGTTTCATTGAACTAGATATGTTGTTTTAAGTAATATTTTCAGTTACAATTTAGTTAAAAAAACAAAGCCCGTAAGAAACTTACGGGCTTTTGTAATTCAAAATAAATTATTGAATTTATTTAAATAGTAATTTAGAAGTTACTTTCTACTCCTGTATCCCACCATAATCGAGTTCCAATTTCATTCTTCCCATTCGATAATTTAGTTATTGCATCCGCAACACCTGTTGGGTTGTTATTGGTTTCTTTTTGAGGAAAAGGATGTCTTCTTAAGAAATCATCGTCTGCAACTGTCCCAAACGGAGATGTACTACTGTCGTTTTTATAATTGTAAGGTAACTTTGGATATCCCGTTCTTCTGTGATCAACCCAAGACTCAACTGAATTAGTAAAACTAGCAATCCATTTTTGAGTAATAATTTTCTCTAACTTAATTTCCTTACTTGCTGCTTCATCCCAAGCAACAGTATTTGTAATTCTAGTCGTAAAATCATTAACTGCTCCTGTTTCTACTGGATCATCATAGTCAGTAGGTAAACCTGTACTGTTAGCGAGGTAAGCGTCTGCTCCACCAGCACCCCAGTATGCAAAAGATTCTTTAACACCCATTTTATAATGCGCTTCAGCAGTACCAGTGATATCCCATCCTCTTAGAACTCCTTCAGCAAGACACAAGTGAACTTCAGCCGCATCTAAAACCTTACGTTCTGTGGCAGTTTTAAAGTTAGAGCTAACGTGTGAAAATGTTTGACGGTCACCTTTAGCAGCTAGTAAAGCACCATTTCTAATTCCTTTATAAGGAAAAGAAGGGTCAGCAGGCAATGTTGCGTCAGTAGCAGGATCCCAGTACTTTCCAGCACGAGGGTCGTCATAACCTCCTAAAATAGATTCCATCGATGCGCTCATACGAGTATCTCCCCAAGAGAAAGAAATCGTAACTTCTTGCATTGGACTACCATAAAGAGAAATGTTAAAGTTATCTGCATTTGAAGTGATAAGACCACCAGGATCTTTAAATGCTTTTTCAGCTTGAGCCTTAGCCAAAGCAGGGTCTACTTTAGATATTCTAACGGCAAGTTGTAACCGCAATGAATTAGCAAGTTTGATCCAATGAGGAATACTTCCACCATAACTAGCATCAAAATCCTTGAATCCTGTGTAGTCTGTTTTTGCGCTGAAAGTAGATACAATTTTATCTAATTGAGCGAAAAATGTATTGTGGAGCTCTTGCTCACTATCGTACATTGCTGGAGTTTTTCCATAATTAGAATAGATAAGCGGACCATAGAACGCTGTTGCTCTAGAAGCAACTACTACTCTAATAAGATTAGCCCACTCAACAAACATTTCATAACCGTCAGCTTCAGCAATTTCAATAACTTGCTTTGATGGGGCCATAATGTTATTATACAGAGTATTCCAGTAATTATCATTCCATCTTATATAGTAAGTGGTGTTGTTAACTCCACCAACAAATGGGGTAGGAGTAGCAAAATGTCTTACATAAGAGTCATTAATAAGGTTGTGATGAGTCTGGTGCCCAATAATTGGTTGTAGCAATGATGGAAAAAATGCACCAATATGATTAAAGTTTTGCTTTAATGATTCATCCGTAATTTGATAAGGATTGGTATTAAGTTGTTCGAAATCATCCGTACAAGAACTTAATGATACCAATACCACTAATAGTAAATATGTTAATTTGTTTTTCATTTTTTTTATTTAAAAGGTTAGTCTGAGGTTCATACCAATTGTCCTTGTAGAAGGTAAATTGAAGTTATCTAAACCTTGAGAGTTTCTACCTGTAGCCATCGCCAACTCAGGGTCAAAAGGTGCTTTAGCTGAATATATAAGATTATTTCCGATCAAAGATATCGTAGCGCTATCAACAGGAAGACCAATTGAACTTGGGTCAAGGTTATAAGCCACAGACATTTGAGATAGTCTGATATTCGTTCTATCATATATGTAAGGCTCACCGATACCGTTTCTATCTCCTATGGCTTTAAACCATAATTCTGGATCTGCTGAAGTAACTGCAGCTCCACCTTGAACGGCGTTTACAGTTAAGCCTCCTGCGTCTCTAGCTTGGCCAGATCTGAGAGAAACTCCATTACCATCCAACATTGATTCTGTTTGGCTAAATACTTTTCCGCCAAATTTAGCATTAATAATAAATCCTACAGACAAGTTTTCACCAATATTAAAGTTATTTGCCCAGCCAAGACTTACATCTGGTTCAGCATTTCCAGCTAATACTGGATCTGCAGTTTTTAGTGGTACACCACTATCCATCTCTATTCTTCCTTGAGCATCTCTCTTAAACATAGAAGTGTAAAAATCTCCAATAGATCCACCTACTTCGAATCGAGAACCAAAACCTTCAGAGGCTCCAGTTCCAAGATTTGCAATATCAGGATGAATTTCAACAATCTCGTTAGTGTTATTAGTAATGTTGAGGGTACTATTCCATTTGAAGTTAGCGTTATCAATAATAGAATTAGTAATAGTAATCTCAATACCGCTATTTACAATTTTACCAGCATTTACAAAATAAGAAGTATAACCCGATCCGGATGGAGCAGCCAATGAAAGAAACTGATCTGTACTCGTGATGTCGTAATAAGCAACATCTAATCCAAGTTTATTATTGAATAATCTTAAATCAAAACCGACTTCAGAAGTTTCAATCATTTCTGGCTTTAGAGTAGTAAAAGGTGTTTGAGTGTTTCTATTAACACCCCCAGATGCATTAATTGAGTTTGTTGGGTTGATTCTATTGAATGGAACCTCATTACCTACATTTGCAGATGAAACTCTTAATTTAAGGAAGCTAATCTGAGAAGGTAACTCCATCAATTGAGAGAGAACAAATGATGCTCCTACAGAAGGATAAAAATATGAATCATTTCCTGTCCCAGCTAATGTAGATGCATAGTCATTTCTTCCTGAAATATCTAAAAATATTGCGTCTTTATAACCTACAACAACATTACCAAATAAAGCTTGCTTTTCAATTTGTGATCCAAGTGTTGATTGAACCTGAGTATTTGTTGGAATATTTTGGAAATTAAACTCATTTGCATAAAATAATAGTCCGTCATTTCCAGTACTTACAGAAACTCCTGAACCAAAAGTTGTTTGTTGCAAACTAGCTCCAGCAATTGCATTTAAACTAAAGTCTCCGTAGTTATCTTGAAAAGTTAAAATAGCATCAGAGTAAAATAATTCATCATTGAATTTTTTATAATCCCACCTTCCATTATTTCCAGTGTTTGTTGCGTTAGAACCTGCAGCATGTTGCTGTTCATAAGACTTGTTAGAAAAGTCATAACTAGCTCGAGCTTTTAATGAAAGTTTTTCACTAATCTGATATGCCAAATTCACACTTCCAATTGCTCTTTGAACTTTATCTTCTTTTGGTTGATTATTCATTAGCCAATAAGGATTGGATTGAAAGTGATTGTTTATTCCCAACCAGTTTTGATCCATCACGTTAGTTCCAGCATTAAAGACCTGATAAGTCTTGATGGCATTCCAACTTTCATTTCTTGGAAAAGTATACAAACCTACTAAAGGATTCAAATAGTATCCTGAAGGTCCTCTATTGTCTGTCTTCTCATCAGTTAAAATTATGTTAGAAGAAAGTGTCATTCTTTCCCCAAATAATTTAGTAGATTGCTTGAAAGACAAGTTGTTCTTCTTGTAACCAAAATTATCCATAATACCACTAGAAGAAGTGTTGTAGTAAGAAAAATAAGCAGTTGTTGTTTTATTTCCTCCACTTACAGATATAGAGTTTACATAGTTTACACCTGTTTGGAAAAATTCATCTACAAAATCACCATTAGCAGAACTTGCGTTCTTAGTTGGAGACCAACTTTCAGATGCAGCTCCGACTCTACCATAATCATATTGAAGTTCTGGTAATGCATTAACGCTTTCAAACGTAACTCCTGTGTTAAAAGAAACTTTTGTTGCACCTTCCTCTCCTGATTTAGTTGTGATAACGATAACACCGTTAGCACCTTGACTACCATAAAGTATAGAAGCGTTAGCTCCTTTAAGTACAGTAATGCTTTCAACATCATCTGGATTAACTTGAGAAAGACCATCTCCTTCATCAATACCTCCCCACATTCCGGGCTGACCACCTATATTGTTCACCATGGGAACACCATCGATTACAATAAGAGGGGCGCTGTTTCCAGTCAAAGATTTATTACCCCTTAAAACAATTTTTGTTGAACCCCCTGCACCTGAACTACTTTTACGTATCTCAACTCCAGCAGCACGTCCATTTAAACTGTTTGCAACGCTAATATCCCTAGCTTGGGTTAATTCATCTGATTTAACAGTTTGAGTTGAATAAGCAAGTGTTTTTTCTTCCCTTCTGATACCAAAAGAGGTTACAACTACCTCACTTAATGCATTACCCTGAACAAGTGTGACATTAATTGTTGAACCTTCTCCAACAACAACTTGCTGGCTTTCATAACCTACATAGCTAAATTCGACGGTAGCTCCTTCTTGAACAGAAATTGAAAAATTTCCGTCAAAATCAGTAGTTGCGCCTTCATTAGTCTCGGTTAGTACGATAGATGCTCCTGGAAGTGGAACTCCATCAGAATCAGTGACGGTTCCGTTGACCGTTTTCACTTGTGCAAAAATGACTCCGCTTAATAAAAAGCAAATAGCCACTAGTGTTTGTTTGATTTTTTGTTTCATAATATATTTTAGTTAAGCCGTAAATATAATAAATATTTTATATTTCTTAAATTAATGTTAAAAAAATCTGTCTCTTATACACATCTCCGAGCCCACGAG